>Ga0102589_1000090_pt1 | contig 253103 bp, 224 predicted proteins | sample AraplaMF_Col_mLB_FD_76858 | JGI IMG/M metagenome (GOLD analysis project Ga0102589, IMG submission 76858) | Arabidopsis root microbial communities from the University of North Carolina, USA - plate scrape MF_Col_mLB | ecosystem: Host-associated > Plants > Roots > Endosphere | place: USA... | reverse complement strand
TGGCTGCCGGCGGCAGCTTGCGCAGGATCGACAGCGCATGCACGCTGCCGGCCCAGGTGCGGAAATCCTTGGCGGTAAATTCGCCGCCCGTCGCCTCCTTCAGGTAGGCATTGACGTCGGCCGAGCCGATCTCGCGGATCTCGCCATCGCTGTCGCGATACTTGAACAGCCGCTGGCCCGGCAGGTCGGCGCAGTTGCGCACGATGCGCGCCAGGCGCGGGTCGTTGACCGAGACGTCGTGGGTGATGCCGCTCTTGCCGGTGAACTGGAAGCGCAGCCGGCTGCCGCGCACGGTCACGTGCCGGCGCCGCAGCGTGGTCAGGCCGTAGGTGCGGTTCTGCTGCGCGTAGCGCGGCGTGCCCACGCGCACCAGCGTGGCATCGAGCAGCACCACCACCGCCGCCACGACTTTTTCACGCGGCATGCCGTTGCGGCCCAGGTCGCGCGCGGCGCGGGCGCGCAGCCGCGGCAGCACCGTGCCGAAGGCGGGCATGCGCGCGTACTTGTCTGAATCGCGCAGTGCCGCCCATTCGGGGTGGTAGACGTATTGCTTGCGCCCGCGCGCGTCGCGCCCCGTGGCCTGCAGGTGGCCGCGCGCATCCGGGCAGATCCACACCGACTCGTAGGCCGGCGGGATGGCCAGCGCGGCGATGCGCGCCAGCGTGGCTTCGTCGCGCACGCGCTGGCCATCGGGGCCGATATAGCTGAAGCCGCTGCCCTGGCGGCGCCGTGTGATACCCGCGCTGCCGTCATCGACGTAGCGCAGGCCGGCATCGCGCAGCACGGCGTCAAGCGCCGCGGCGGGCTCGGTGGCGGGCAGGGTGCTGTCCATGCAGGCGGTGTGCTGGCAGCGGGCGCCACTCAGCACTATTCGGCGCTGGCCGGCGGAGCGCCGGCGGAACCGGCAGCCGGCGGCGGCACCGCTCCGCCCATGGCGACGAGCTCGTCGTCGGGCTCCGGTGCCGCCGGCCGCGGCTTCGGCTCCACGGCACTGTCGGCGCTGACCGGGCCGGCGCGCGCCACGGTGACCATCTCGCGCAGCCAGTTGACCAGCAGGCTGCTGTAGGCGCGCTGGCTTTCCTCGTCGGTCAGCCCGTGGTCGGCGCCCTTGATTACGCGGTAGGTCATCGAGTTGGCATGCACGCATGCGTCGACATAGCTCATCACCGCGGCATGCGGGACTACCTGGTCGTGCTCGGATTCGATCACCAGCACGTCGCCGCCGAATTCCGCGCAGGCGCGCACCGCGCGGTTGTCTTCGGGCGGGACCACGCTGCGCCGGTACGCCACCAGGTCCTGTTCACGGTGCAGCTGGCGCTTGGGCAGCTCCCAGCCGGAATCCATGTACAGCGCCGGCGCGCGGAAGCCCATCCAGCGCACCGGGCGCATCGCGCTCAGCAGCGCCGCCAGGTAGCCGCCGTAGCTGCTGCCCACCACCGCGATGGCATTGCGATCGACTTCCGGCTGCCGCACCAGCGTGTCATACGCGGCGACCACGTCGGCCAGGTTGCGCATGCGGGTGACGGTCTCGTACTGCGACCTGGTGCCGGCGTGGCCGGTCAGGTCGAAGGTCAGGCAGACGCAGCCCAGCCCCGCAACCTTGCGCGCGCGCGCCAGGTATTGCTGCTGGCTGCCGCCCCAGCCGTGCACGAACAGCACGCCGGGCAATCTCGTCTGCGGACTGATCAGGGTGCCGGCAATGGTGCCGCCCTCGCTTTGGATCTGCAGCAGTTCTTCATGGGTTGCCATGGGAATCGGGCTCCAGTCTTGCGTACTTGGTCAGGGGACCGACGTGGCGGTCCTCTCCCTGGAAATAGATCACGGCGCCGGCGGGCACGTGCACGTTGGCGCCGTACACCTCGCGCGTGGACGCCACCACCCGGGTGCGGCCTGGATCATCCTGCAGCGCCGCCAGTGCCGCCAGCTCGGCACCGGTGGCGCCGCCTACGCGCCACGACTGCTCGAGCACACCGCCAAGCACCTGCTCGCGGTCGGCGCCGGGACCCGCGGCCGGGCCGAAGGCCACGTCGTAGTTGCAGCGCGTCAGCAACATGCCGTCATAGCAGGCCAGCGCGGCGTCGTGATACACCATCGCCGCGCGCACCGCAGCCAGCGTGCGCGCCTCGAACGGCTGCCGCAGCAACGTGTCGAAGCCGCCGCGCACCACCGTCAGCGTCGAGCCGCCATAGACCTGCCGGCCACTGTTGTTCTGCGTCAGTCCCTGCGTGCCGCAATAGCTGGCGCGCAGTCCGGCCAGTTCCACCTGGCCAACGCTATAGGTCTGCGGCGCGTCCAGGTCCCGCTCGACCACGATGCCATGCGCTTCGACCACGGCATCGGGCATGGCTGCAAGCGCTTCGTCCAGCGCGCGCTCGCAGTCGACCACGGACTGGCCCAGCCCGCCGATGCCGCATGGCTCCTTCAGCCGCACCGGGCCCAGTGCCAGCAGGCGCATGCCGGCGGTGCGCGCATCGGCGAGGGTGAACGCAGTGAAGCCCGGCAGCGTCGCGCCGACCACGCGCTGCACGAAGGCCTCGTTCCATCCTTCTGGCGCGGCCGCGCCCGGCTCGACCAGCCCGTGCGTGATCGCCTTGGTGGCAACGAACGCGTACGGCACCACGCCGCCGAACAGGTCGCCCTCCCCGTGCACGCCGAGGCGCGCGGCAAGATCCTGCCCGACCAGCGTCTGCGCGGGCACCAGGTAGGGCCGCGGCTGTCCCGGCGCGGCATCATCGTAGGCACCGGCGTACCCGATCCCTGCGATCTCGGCCACCTTGCGCGCGATATTGGCCATGGTGGTGCCAAGGTGGCTGTCCGGTTGCCCCAGTGCGTCGCAGCCGTACACCATGACCGCGCGTGATGCGGCGGCGGCCGGGCTCATCTGCCTGCGCTTGCTTGCCTTGTTCGGATCGGACACGGGGTGGCTCCTTGCTCGATGACCTGGTTGGCGCGACAAGTTGACGCTACCGCGGCATGCGTGCCGCTGCCCGGTGCTGCGGCTTATGGACTGGCGTCGGCAATGGCATGCGCATCGGCGCCGCTGCCGCCGTCCTTCGGGCGGTACTGCCGCGAGGCGCGGGCCTTCTGCTTGGCCGCGTGGTTTTCGCGCGCCTCGTCCAGCGAATGGCTCATCTTGAGCCCGTTTTCCTTGTCGGCCAGCTCGGCCAGGTTGCGGTAGAAGGCAGCCAGCTGCAGCAACTCTTCCTCGTCGAGGTCTTCGATCGAGATCAGCATGTTGCTGGCTTCGCGGTGCGAGGCCAGCAGCTCGTTGAGCTTGAGGTGAACCGCGACGGCGTCCTTGTTCTGGCTCTGCTGGATCAGGAACACCATCAGGAAGGTGACGATGGTGGTGCCGGTGTTGATGACCAGTTGCCAGGTCTCGGAGAACGCGAACATAGGCCCGGTGATGGCCCAGGCAGCCACCACGCCGAGCGCGAGCACAAATGCAGTGGGAGAGCCGGCCTGGCGCGTGGCACCACCCGCGAAGCGGTCAAATGCGTGCAATATGCTGGCACGCCTGCCAGACGCTGGCGGATGATTGACGCGCGGCAGGTTCGGGCTGGACTTGCTCATCGTTGCGCTCCTCGATTGCGCCTTGCTCGTTCGCGCCGTGCGCCGGCACGGTGGCATGCTGATTTCATTGTATGGAGGGCATGGGGCCGAGGTGCAGCGGGCGCAGTCCTACAACGCGCGCAGCACTTGCGTGGCAGCCCGCGGCACACGGCTCGCGTTCCTGCAGCGTGCGGCGCGCATGCCGGTGGCCGCTTGCGCGGGAATGGTTCTTGCGCCGGACAGGGTTTTTCTGTCGAGGAGTCGAAATGAACCAGTACGCCCCTTCCCCATCCGACGACGACGAAGCGCTGCGCGTGGCGGTGCGCGCCGAGATCGCCGCGGCATTCGACGGCCGCTTTCCCGAGGGCGTGACGCTCGAAGTCGCGGATCGCCGGGTCACCGTGCGGGGCTGCGTGGAGGATGCCGACACCGCGCAGCGCATCGAGAAAGCCGCGGCCGTCAGCGCCGGCGTGCTCGGCGTGCACAACGCGCTGTCGCTGCGCCATGAAGGGCCACAGGCGGCACCGGCGCAGCCCGAAGACAGCGGCATGCAAGCCGACCCATCGCAGCGCCCGTACGGACAGATCAACCACAAGGTCTGACTCCCAAAAAATGGAAGCGCCGGATCGGATCCGGCGCCTCGTTCATCGCTCACTGGCTCACGGCGCTGTCTCCCTCGCTCAGTCCGCTTCAGCCCGCCTCAGCCCCACGGATCGTAGCGGTCCGCTTCCCAATACGGCGAAATGCCGTAGTACTGGTGAATACTGGTAGCCCACTGCGAATCGGCCATGCTCGGCCAGTGGTCCTTGTCAAACCCGGGCGCGGCCTTGAGCCGGTCTTTCTCGACGCCGAGCACGAAGCACTTGCGGCGCGTGTCGAGCGTGAGCGCGGACCACGGCAATGCAAAGAGCTTCTCGCCGATGCCGAGAAAGCCGCCCATGGCCAGCACCGCATACGCAACGCGGCCGCCAAGGACATCGATCATGATGTGGTCGATGGTTCCGATGTCGTCGCCCGCCGGGTCGACCACCTTGTTGCCCTCGAGCGTATCGGCGGCCATCACGAACGGGCCGGGGCCCGGGGAATCGCGGTCGATGCCGCCGACGATCGATGCGCCGCGCGGCTGTTCGCCGGGGGATTCAGGTTGGACTGGGGTCATGGACACCTCCGTTTTGGGTTAACAAGTCGCTGCAGAAAGTCATTCGGTGCGGGGCCGGATGCCCCGTGCCTGGCGGCGCGCGTCCGCCGGCACCGGCGGCACCAGCGGGTCGAAATCCATCCAGCGGCCGTCGAGCCATTGCCCGTCGGCGCGCTCCACGTCCTTGGCGCCTTCCTGGCGCAGCAGGTCCGCCACCGCCGCGGTATCGCCGCTTGGAACGTGCGCGGCCAGCAGCACGCCGGCATTGCGCACCGGCGGCTGGCCGGTCACCGGATCGCGGCGCCCATCGCGCGCCAGCGCCAGCGCGCCAGCGAGCGAGCCGAGGTACGCGCCCAGGCCCACGGCAAAGACCAGCACAAGGATCGACAACGGCGGCACGGCTGAGAGCGCCGACACCAGCATCGCGCCCACGGCAGCGCCGGCCGCGGCGCCGATCACCACGCCGGCAATGGCACCGGCGCCGGACTTGCGCGCGCCGGCATCGGCTGCGTGGTCTCCACCCACCGCGTAAGCGGCGTGCTGCCCGGGCGGATTGACGTAGAACAGGCTGAGGTCCTGGTCCGCGAAACCGCGTGCCTTGAGGCGGCTGGCGACGGATTCGGCGGTACTGAAACTATCGAATCGACCTGCGACGATAGCGGTCATGCTGGCTCCATTTCTTGTTGATCGGAATCGCGCATCGGCTACGCTAGCGGCCGCGCACGCTGCCCTTGCGCTGGCCCGCCGGCTTGGCCCCCACGGGCTGCTGCTCGCTGCCGCGCTTGAGCTTCCAGTCGACGTCGTCGCGCGCGGTCTGCGTCTTCCTTTCGGCGTGCATGGCGGCGCTTGGCGAGATCGGGTCGCTGGCCGGGAAGGTCATCTCTAGGGAGTCGTCGACGGCGGCCTGGTAAGTCCTGGCTTCCTTGCCGCGCTGGGGCTTGTCGGAGGCGGCGCTGGCGCGCATCGCCTGCGGCTTGTCAGCCTTCGCGGCGGTCTTGGCTGCGGGGCGGGCCGTGGTCTTTGTGGCGGTCTTTGCAGCAGGCTTGGCGGCTGGCTTTGCAGCGGGCTTGGCGGCTGGCTTGGCGGCTGGCTTGGCGGCTGGCTTGGCGGCCTTGGCAGCAGGCTTGGCCGCGGGCTTCGCTGCCGGCTTGGCCGCTGGTTTTGCCGCGGCCCTGGTCGCAGTCTTTGCAGCAGGCTTCGCGGCCGGCTTGGCGGCTGGCTTGGTGGCCGATCGCGCGCCAGGCTTGGCCGAGGACCTTGCGGTGGATGCCGAGGATTTCGCGCCGGACGGCTTGTGGGCAACCTGCGCGGCCTTGTCGGACTTGCGGCTGGCTTTAGGCATGGTTGTTCCCTCCTTGGTTGAGTGACTTACCCATGCAAAGGCCGGGCCAGACTGGCCGGGCCGCACCGCCGCGCGCTGCCTGCCCGCCGGGCGCCACGCTGGGCGCGCCGCCGGCGCCCGGCCAATGCGCGCCGCGCCGGACATGCCGGTAAAAACTACATCGTCAAGCAAAGGATGGAAGGCGCGCGCAATGCGCGCTGTCACGCCATACGTGGCTGGCGCGGGAACCTGACGGCGATGCAGACGCTGACCTTGTCCGTTTGGCAGCCGTCGCTTTCGGCGCTGAGCATGGCGCCATGCATCTCGACCATGCGCCGCGTGAGCAGCAGCGCGGTGCTCTGCCGCGCCTGTGTGGCACCATCGGCCGCGGCGCGGCGGCCGAAGAAGTCGGTCAGCGCCGCCAGCCGGCTCGCGCTGCGCTGCTGGTCCAGCGGCGGGCTCTCGGTGATGCGCAGCTTCACGTGGGCGGGCTCGCCGAACAGATGCAATGCCACCGAGCCCCCCGCGGGCGCGCGCCAGATGCAGTGCACCAGCAGGTGCCGCAGCAACGGGCTGAGGCGGGTCGCATCGGCGGAGATGCCATACGCGCCATCACCCGCGCCGTCGGTGGTGACGGGGGCCAGCAGCACCCCTCGCGCCTCGGCGGCCGGGCGGCGGTCGGCAATGGCCTGCGTCGCGGCATCGAGCAGGTCGACGCGCTGCCAGCTCGGCGCGCGCTCGTCGGCCAGCAGGCGCACCGATTCCTCCATTTCCTCGATCAGCGCCAGCTGCTGCTGGGTGCCGGCGCGAATCCCGTCGAGCGCGCGCTGCGCCGGGGCCGGCGCCGTATCGAAAGCGCGGTCCAGCACGTAGGCCCAGCTCTGGATGGCATTGAGCGATGAGCGCAGGTCATGGGCAGACTGCTCGATCAGCGTACTGACTTCCTGCACCGCGCGCACCACGGCCGCGTCGGCGGAATCCGCGCCGGCGGCCACGTCCGCGGAATGATCGTCAGGAACGTCCGGCTGGCTGGACGGCGGCTGCGGTTGCATCATGGTCGGATTGGCGTCTGGTCGGCCAGGTTGGCTGCTTGGCCTGGAAGCAAGAAACGTGCTGCACGCAGCGCTGGGAGGCCGGCCCGCATGGCATCCCCGGCCAGTCAACCGGTCGCGGACGATCCCGTGTCGTTGCGCGAGGCGCGCAGCCACTCGGGCAGCTCCCCGCGGGCGGCATAATCTTCCAGCCGGTTGTACAAAGTCTTCAAGCTGATACCAAGGATCTCGGCGGCATGCTTCTTGACGCCGGCGCACTGCTCCAGCGTGGCGAAGATCAGCTGGCGGTCGGCGTCGGCCAGCGACATGCCCACCGGCACCGATACCACCGCCGCGCCGGGGGCCTGCGTGGCCGCCACCTGCAGCGGCACCTGCACCTCGGTGATGAGGTCCTCGTCGGCCATGATAAAAGCGCGCTGCACGAAATTGCGCAGCTCGCGCACATTGCCCGGCCAGGCATGCAGGCGCAGGCTGTCGAGCACGCTGGGGGCGAAGCGCCGCTGTGTGCCCTGCTCGCCATTGAGCTGGTCCAGCATCAGGTTGGCGATCTGGATCACGTCGTCGCCGCGCGCGCGCAGCGGCGGCAGTTCCACCGGGAACACATTGAGGCGGTGGAACAGGTCGGCGCGCAGCTTGCCGTCGGCCACGGCCTCTTCCGGGTTGCGGTTGGTGGCGGCCAGCACGCGCACGTCGGCATGGCATTCGCGGTTGGTGCCCACGCGCATGAAGGTGCCGGTTTCCAGCACGCGCAGCAGCTTGACCTGCAACTCGGCCGGCATCTCGGTGATTTCGTCGAGGAACAGCGTGCCGCCGTCGGCGCGCTCGAAGTAGCCCTTGTGCTGGCGGTCGGCGCCGGTAAAGCTGCCGCGCTCGTGGCCGAACATCTCGCTCTCGATCAGCGTGGGTGAGATCGCGCCGCAATTGACCGCGAGGAAGGGCTGGCGGCGCCGCGATGACAGCTCATGCACGGTCTGCGCGGCCAGCTCCTTGCCGGTGCCGCTTTCGCCGATCAGCAGCACCGTGGCCTCGGTGGGCGCCACGCGCGCGAGCTGGTCATAGACCGCCTGCATCACTTCCGAACTGCCCATCAGCCGGCCAAAGCGGCCGTAGCGGCGCAGTTCGCCGCGCAGCGAATGGATTTCGGCGCGCAGCTCGCCGGTGGTGGCCAGGCGCTTGAGCACGGTCTGCAGCCGCGCCACGTTGATCGGCTTGACCAGGTAGTCGGTAGCACCGGCGCGCAGCGCCTCGACCGCGCTTTCGACGCTGGCATAGCCGGTGGTCAGGATCACTTCCACGCCGGAGGCGCCGACCTCGTCGAACAGCTCCATGCCGTTGCCGTCGGGCAGGCGCAGGTCGGCGACTATCGCGTCAGGCATGTGCCAGCCGAACTGCAGCCGGGCTTCGCGCAGGCTGCCGGCGGTGGCGGAAGTGAAACCTTCCATGGCGACGATCTCCGCCAGCGCGGCACATGCGTTCTCATCGTCATCAACAATCAGGATGTGGGGCATACGATCCGTCAGTGAGACTTAATGGAAACTCCTGCGGAACCGGCAAAGACGCCTGCCCCGATTGCCCGCCCGGCGCCAGGTACCGCAGCCGCCGCCGCGCGCCATGCGAAGCGCGGCCAGGCAGGCATGCCGGGCAGTTCAGGACAGGGGCGGCACGGTTCCGGCTGCGTACTGCCAGTCCACTGCGTAATGCAAGTCTAAGCGGGGCCTGGCGCCGTGGTTGCCGGTGTCTGTCTGACACAGGTGTCGGAACTTTCCGCGCAGGATCGCGCGGCTATGGCAAGGCCCCGTGGCAAAGGCTAGCATAGGAACTCCCCACCCTCACACGACAAGCTCGCCAAGCCCTGCCTTCGATCGTGCCAGTGACCACCACGCCTCCCCGGCGCAGCGCCGCCGTCACCGCCTCACCCCGCCAGGCCCCGTTTTCCCCTGCGCCCGGTGAAGGCGCGCCGCGCCGTGCCGTGCCCTCGCAGGTCTCGCTGCTGTGGGAAAGCACCGCGCCGGCCATGCAGCGCCTGATGGCCCAGGTGGAGCGGGTGGCGCCGACCGATGTCACCATGCTGGCAGTGGGGGAAAGCGGCTCGGGCAAGGAAGTGGTGGCGCGCGCCGTGCATGAGCGCAGCGCGCGGCGCAACGGCCCCTTCATCGCCGTCAATTGCGGCGCGATCCAGCCGACGCTGATCGAGTCGGAGCTGTTCGGGCACGAGAAAGGCGGTTTTACCGGCGCGATCGAGCAGAAGGCGGGGTACTTCGAGCAGGCGCAGGGCGGCACCCTGTTCCTGGACGAAGTCACCGAAATGCCGCTCGAAATGCAGATCAAATTGTTGCGGGTTCTGGAAAGCCGCACCTTCCACCGCGTCGGCGGCGATACGCTGATCGTCACCGACGTGCGCATCCTGGCCGCGACCAACCGCGACCCGGTCGAGGCTGTGCGCACCGGCCAGCTGCGCGAAGACCTGCTGTACCGGCTGGCCGTGTTTCCGCTGCATATCCCGCCGCTGCGCGAGCGCCCGGACGATATCGTGCCGCTGGCGCGGCACTTCCTCGCCGAATACAACGCGATGGAACACAGCGACAAGGCCTTCTCGGCCGCGTCGCTCGACCGGCTGGTGCGCTATGACTGGCCGGGCAACGTGCGCGAACTGAAGAACGCGGTCTACCGCGCCTTTATCCTCGCCGACAAGGTGGTGGAGATCGGCAATCCCAACCTGGCCACGCAGCCGCCGCGGCCCACCACGGTGGATGGCGTGGTCAACGTGCGCGTGGGCACCACGCTGGCCGATACCCAGCGCGAGATCATCATGGCCACGCTGGCGCGCTTCGACGGCGACAAGCGCCAGGCGGCGCGCGCCCTCGGCATCAGCCTGAAAACGCTGTACAACCGGCTGGACGCTTACCGGTCGCTCTGAGACCGCGGCGCGCCGGTCGGATCGGCCAGCGCGCGCAACAGCGTGTCGATCGCCAGCGGCTTGGTCAGGTGCCCATGGAAGCCGGCCATCTCGCTGCGCCGATGGTCCTCCGGGGTGCCGCGCCCGGTCAGCGCCAGGAAGCGCACCTCCGCGGCGCAGGTCTGGCGCAGCGCCTGCAGGACTTCATAGCCCGACATGTCGGGCATCTCCAGATCCAGCAGCACGCAGTCCGGGCGGAAGCTGCCGGCCAGCGCCAGCGCCTGATGGCCGCCATAGGCCGCGCGCGCATCGTGGCCTAGCATGTTCAGCAGTTCGGCCATGCTGTCGGCGGAATCCGCATTGTCGTCGACCACCAGCACGCGCCGCCGCGGCGGCGTTCCCGATGCCGGCGCGGCTGCTTCGCGGCGCGGCGCGCCGGCGCGCGGCAGGATCACGGTGAAGGTGCTGCCCTGGCCGGGCCCGGCGCTGTCGGCCTGGATCGCGCCGCCGTGCGCTTCGACCACGGCCTTGGCCAGCGCCAGCCCGACGCCGAGCCCGCTGCGGCTGCCGGCCTCGGCTTCCTGCGAGAACAGGTTGAAGATCCGGTCCAGCGCCGCCGGCGGCAGGCCACGGCCGGTATCGGAGATGAGTGTCACCACGCGTGCCGGCTCGACGTGGACCCGCACGCTGACAGTGCCGCCGCGCGGAGTGTACTTGGTGGCATTGCTGAGCAGGTTCAGCAGCACCTGTCCGAGCCGGTTGGCGTCAGCGCGCACGTAGGGCGACGCCGCGGGCAGCTCCGCCACCAGTTGCTGGCCGGCGGCATCGAGCACCGGGCGGATTGCCTCCAGGCTGGTGCTGACCACGTCGTTGTAGGAGGTCGGCGTCAGCTCCATCCTCATCTTGCCCGCGGTCACGCGGCCGACATCGAGCAGGTCGTTGACCAGCCGCTCGAGCTGGCGCAGCTGCCGCTCGATGATCGCGGCGCAATGCCGGATGCGGGCACCGGCGTCCGGCGTCAGCGCGATCACCTCGACCGCATTGCGCACTGGCGCCAGCGGGTTGCGCAGCTCGTGCCCGAGGATGCCAAGGAAGGACTGCAGGCGCCGGTTGCCCGATTCGAGCAGCTCCAGGCGCAGTGCGTCGCTGATGTCGCGCGCGGTCCAGAGCAGCCCGGCCGGGCAGCCCGCGGCATCGCGCACCAGCACCATGCGGGTCTGGCAGCGCACGATCGCGCCATCCTGGCGTGCCAGGCGCTCGTCGCCGGCCCACTGTCCGCAGGCGCGCGCGGCTTCGAGCGCCGCGCGGTCGCGCCCCGCCGCGGCATCCGGCCCGGTGTACAGCAACGCCAGCGGCTTGCCGATCGCGTCGGCCGGCTCGTATCCGGTCACGGCCTGCGCGCCGGCGTTCCAGCTGCGTATGGTGCCATCCAGGTCCAGTTCGCAGACCGCGGTGCCGGGCAGGTTGTCGGCCAGCAGCTGCAGGCGCGACTCGGCCAGGCGGGCGTGCTCGGACGCGGCTTCCTGCACGCTGATATCGCGGCAAGCCACCACGAAGCCACCGGCGCTCGCATGCATGACACAGGCGGCCTGCAACTGGCTGCCGTCGCGGCGCACGCGCCAGCCCCGGTCGCGCGCGCTACCGGCCCGCGCCGCGGCCTGCTGCCACTGCTCCGGCAAGCCGGCGGCGACATCGTCGGCGCGGTGCAGGCAGGAGAAATGGCGGCCGGCGATGTCTTCGGCGCGGTAGCCGAATACGCGCTGCGCGGCGTCGGGCCATGCCACGATGAGGCCCTCTGCATCGGTTTCGAACACCGCCGCGTCCTCGAGCGCGTCCAGCATGCGCCGGTATTGCTCAGCGATGGGCTGGCCGGCTTGCCTGGCGAGGACGCCTCCCGCCTCTGCCAGATGTGGCGCGCGGGCACTTTTTGCCGCTTGCGGCTCCGACATGGACAAACCCTATGTGGTAGTGAACGAACATGGCAAGCCGTTCAGTACGACGGATGCGGCGTCCGGCATGCGGTACGCGTACTGCACGGCCAAATGCCCGCCAGTGGGCGGGCATCCAAATCATGATAGGTGTTCGTGGCATCCATCGCGACCGCAGCGCACGTCACGCGCGTCTGCTTGCCGGTGTGGCCGTGACAGGCCGCAGAGCTAGCGTCAGCGCCCCCGGCGCATCTGCACCACCGCCGCCAACGCGGCGGACGCGCCGACCACCAGTGCGGTGGCCAGTACCGGATGCCGTGCCGTGGTCGTATAGGGGCACGACTGGAGCGCGGTCCGCGTGCCGCTGCGCTCCTGGAGCCCGCTGCCGCTGCCGTACAGCGTGTTGTCCTCGAGCGGGCCCGCCGGGTGGCGCGTCTGCTGGGCACGGCCCATGAAGCGGCGCATGAACCGGTCAAAGGCATGTGGCGTGTGGTACGCCGCTGCGGAGAAGGCCTTGGCCGCGCCGCCGACGAAGAGATCGCGGCGCGGGTTCTCGGCGGCGAACAGGATCGCATCGGCGGCCAGCGCCGGATCGTACAGCGGCGGCGGCAGGCGCGGCTCGACGTCGAGGAAGTTCTTGGCATGCATGGCCAGCGGCGTTTCCAGGCCGGCGGGCTTGATCAGCGTGATGCTGACCGGCGCCTGTTCCTGTTCCAGTTCCAGCCGCAGCGAATCGGTAAAGCCCTTGATCGCATGCTGCGAAGCCACGTACGCGCTCTGCAGCGGCAGCGGTCCGTCGCAGGCCTCGCTGCCCATGTTGATGATGGCGCCGCCGCATTCGCGCAGGTGCGCGGCCGCCGCCAGCGAGCCGTGGACGGTGCCCCAGTAGTTGGTGTCGAACAGGCGCCGCTGGTCTTCCAGCGGCACGTCGCCGTGGCGGCCGAAGATCGTCACGCCGGCGTTGTTGATCCATGTGTCGAAGCCGCCGAAGCGCTCGATCGCGGCATGCGCGACCTTGGCGACGTCCTCGTGCCGGCCCACATCGGCGGTGACAGTGATGACTTCGGCGCCCTGCTCGCGCAGCTCTTCGGCCAGCTTGTGCAGCGAATCATCGCTGCGCGCCACAAGCACCAGCCGCGCACCCCGCGCGGCGGCCTTGCGCGCGGTGACCAGTCCCACGCCGCTGGTGGCGCCGGTCAGAACGATCACCTGCGAGCCGATCTTCTTCAGGGTTGGTTTCATCTGCCGCTTCCTCCTCGGGATGGTCCCGGCACTGCGCCGGACGTAGCAATGGTTCATCGCCAGTCAAGCATCGCAAATGAGCCCTCGCAAATTGGAACCTCGCAAATTGCGTTCCCATGCGCGCCGGCCTGCGCGCGCGCGAAGGCCGAAGCGGACGCGCGGCAGAATTACAACGTCCGGTAAGAACCACATGCCGGCCGGCGCACGCTTCCGTGCGTGAGCCGTCACGGCGCCATCCTGTCCCGCTGTAGGACTGGCGCCGATTTCGGCAGCGCCATGTGCTGCCTAAGCTGGATGCATCTTCCCCAACCGCCGACAGCCATGGCCAAGACGACGCGACGGGATTCCGGCGACAGCCGCACGGCGGCAAAGCGTACGACCGCGCGCAGCGGCAGGCCTGCCCGGAAGGGCTCTCCGCCGGCGGCACGCAAGAGCGGAGCAGCGGCACGCAAGAGCGGAGCAGCGGCGCGCAAGCGCAGCACGGCCAGCGCCGCGCTGGACAAATACCGCCGCATGCGCGACTTCGGCGCCACGCCCGAGCCCAGCGGTGCCGCCGCCCGCAAGCGCGGCGCACCGCGCAAGCGCGCCGGCGAGCTGTCGTTCGTGATCCAGAAGCACGCGGCGCGGCGGCTGCACTACGACTTCCGGCTCGAACTCGGCGGCACGCTGAAAAGCTGGGCGGTACCCAAGGGCCCAAGCCTGGATCCGGACGACAAGCGCATGGCAGTCCACGTCGAAGACCATCCGATGGACTACGCCGGCTTCGAAGGGGTCATCCCCGCCGGGCACTACGGCGCGGGCACGGTGATCGTATGGGACCGCGGCACCTGGGTGCCGGTCGGCGACGCCGAGGCGGGCTACCGCGCCGGGAAGCTCAAGTTCGAACTGCGCGGCGAGAAGCTGCATGGCCACTGGACGCTGGTGCGGATGCACGGCAGCCGGCAAACGGAGCAGGACGCCTGGCTGCTGATCAAGGAGCGCGACGACGCCGCGATGCCGGCTGCAGAATTCGACGTGGTCGAGGCGCTGCCCGACAGCGTGCTGGGCGGCACGGCGCGCAAGGCTAAAGGTGCCAACCGTTCCGCCAAGCCGGCGGCAAAGCGTGCCGGCAAGGCTGACTCCGGTGGGAAATCGCACGGGAAAGCCAACGCCACATCCCCTGCCAAAGCACTGAAGCCACCGACCGGTGCGCCGCGCGCGGCATTGCCGCTGGCGCTGGCGCCGCAGCTGGCCACGCTGGTCGACAAGCCTCCCGCGGACACCGCGGCCTGGCGCTATGAGATCAAGTTCGACGGCTACCGGGTGCTGGCGCGCATCGACGGCAAGGACGTGCGGCTGTTCACGCGCCAGGGCCATGACTGGACCGCGAAACTGCGCGCGCTGGCGCGCGACGTCGGCACGCTGGGCCTGCCCGACGGCTGGCTCGACGGCGAGATCGTCGTGCTCGGCAAGCATGGCGAGACCGATTTCCAGGCCTTGCAAAACGCATTCGATACGGCGCGCGGCGAGGCGATCCAGTACTTCGTGTTCGACCTGCCCTTCTATGCCGGCCATGACCTGCGCAAGGTGCCGCTGGCCGAGCGCCGCGCGCTGCTGCGGCATATCTTTGCCGGCAACACATCGCCGCGGCTGCAGTTCAGCGAGGACTTCGAAGCCAGCCCCGACGAGATGCTCGATGCCGCCTGCCGCATGAAGCTCGAAGGCGTGATCGGCAAGCGCGCCGATTCCAGCTACGTCAGCACGCGCAGCAACACCTGGATCAAGCTCAAATGCACCTTGCGCCAGGAGTTCGTGGTGGCGGGCTTTACCGATCCCAGGGGCAGCCGCACCGGCATCGGCTCGCTGCTGCTGGGCGTGCACGACAGCGGGGGCCGGCTGCGCTATGCCGGCAATGTCGGCACCGGCTTCGACACGCGCACGCTCGGCGAACTGCGCGCGCAGCTTGAGGCGCTGCGTGCCGATAAGTCGCCGCTCGCAACCGTGCCGGCTGGCGTGAAGGGGCACTGGGTACGGCCGAAGCTAGTGGCCGAGGTTTCGTTCGGCAGCTGGACCCGCGAAGGCCGCGTGCGCCATGCCGTGTTCCACGGGCTGCGCACCGACAAGCCGGCCGGCGCGGTGTCGGTCGAGACGCCGGCGGCACCGGCCGGCAAGGGAAAAAAGGCCGCAGCGAAGACTGCGAAGAAGGCGGCAGCGAAGCCCCCCGCAAAGCGCGCAGCCAGGGCCACCGCGCTCGACGGCAAGGTCCGGATCAGCCATGCCGAACGCGTGATCGACACCGCCTCCGGCCTGAACAAGGGCGACCTGGTGCGCTACTACGAGCAGGCCGCGCCGCTGATGCTGCCGCACCTGCGCGGCCGCCCGATCGCGATGGTGCGCGCCCCTGCCGGCGTGGGCGGCGAACAGTTCTTCCAGCGCCATGGCGACACGCTGCGCGTCGACGGCCTCAACATCCTGGACCCGTCGCTGTGGCCGGGACATCCCGCGCTGCTGGAGATCGTGTCGGCCGAGGCGCTGGTCTCGGCGGCCCAGCTCAACGTGGTCGAGTTCCACACCTGGAACGCCAGCAAGCGCAGCATCGACCGGCCCAACCGCATCATCTTCGACCTTGACCCCGGCGAAGGCGTGCCCTGGGAGCAGATGCAGGAGGCCGCCGCGCTGATGAAGGCACTGCTCGACGAGCTTGGCCTGGCCAGCTTCCTGAAGACCAGCGGCGGCAAGGGCCTGCACGTGGCGGTGCCGGTCACGCCGAGCGCCGGCTGGGACGAGGTCAAGGACTTCGCGCAAGACGTGGTGCGCCATGTCGCCGCCACCATCCCGCAGCGCTTCGTCGCCAAGAGTGGCGCGCGCAACCGCGTAGGGAAGATTTTCATCGATTACCTGCGCAATGGTGTCGGGGCGACCACCGTCGCGGCGTTCTCGGCACGCGCGCGGCCAGGGCTGGGCGTATCCATCCCGGTCTCATGGGAAGAACTCGATACGCTGGAGAGCGCGGCGCAATGGACCGTCGCCAACGTGGGCCCGCGGCTCGAGGCCTTGCAGGCCGACGATCCGTGGGCCGGCTATGCCGGCGTGCGGCAGGCCATCACCCGCGCCGCGGCACGGCTCGGGCGCGCCGGCTGAGCCACATCGGAACACACTCGCGGCACATTTCTTGCCCCGCCTTCCATAGACAGCCGGCGTGAGCGCCGCGCCGCCACCTATGGAGAGACTGCCATGATCCACCTCAGCATTCCCGGTACGATCCGCGCTGCCGGTGGTGGCGCCAGGACCGGCGCGCCGCGCAACCGGCGCGCGCTGCACAGCCTGCTGGTGTCCTGCGCGATGCTGTCGTTCGCAGCCGCGCCGGTGCAGGCGCGCCTGCCCGCACCCACGCCCGAGCAGCAGCAGGCCGCCGAAGCCAAGAAGGCCAAGGAGGCGGAAGCGGCCAAGCAACAGGCCGAAGCCCTGGCTCGCGTGCAAGACCAGCTGGCCACGCGCTTCGGCAAGGGCGCCACCGCAGCGGGCGCCACCGAGCCGGGCAACGTTTCGCAAAAATCCGCCGAAGCCCCTCGCTCGACCGGCCCCCACGGCGGCACCTCGCCGAGCGCCGAGGCCCACAGCGGCGAGGCCGAGCGCCGCTGAAGCCCGGCCGCGCCCCGGGTGCCGGCATGCCTCTTGCCACTGCGAAGCGAAAAGGCCTCATCGAGAGCCCGTGGATAAAGCCGCTACAAGGGGGAAGGCAATGGATCACTTCCGCACACATGTAATAACTGCAACCGAGGCGTCACCAGGCGTGGCAAGATTTGCACCCGAGGGCACGCCGCCGGTGCGCTTTTACCTGTTTCCGAACCCGCCGCGCGCCTGCGCGGGCGCGATCGGCTGCGGACGTGCGCGAAAGCGCCCGTCAGCGTGACGCCATGCGCCCGCAAGCCGAGCGCGCCCCGCTGATCCTCAACGTCGAGGATCGCGAAGGCCCGCGCTACGTCAAGAGCCGCATCCTGCATCGCGGCGAGTTCTCCGTGATCGAGGCGGCCACCGGCCAGTCGGCACTGGCGTTGGTGCGCCAGCATGCGCCCGCGCTGGTGCTGCTGTCGTCGCGCCTGCCCGATATCAGTGGACTGGAGGTGTGCCGGCTGATCAAGGACGATCCCCAGATCGCACGCACCCTGGTGCTGCTGACCTCGCCGGGCGTGGCCCAGGCGCGCCAGCGGGTCGAGGCGCTGAATTGCGGCGCCGACGGCTACCTGGTCGAACCAGCCGAGCCCGAGGAAGTCCTGTCGAGCATCCAGGCGCTGCTGCGGCTGCGCGGGGCGGAAGATGCCTACCACCGCACCACGCAGGCACTGCACGACAACGAGGACCTGTTCCGCCAGCTGGCGGAGTCGCTGGCCGACGTGGTCTGGATCCTCGATCCCGCCGCGCGGCGGCTGCTGTTCGTCAGCCCTTCGTTCGAAGCGCTGTGGGGCCATTCCGCAAAAGACCTGATGGAAGACCCGCGCCGCTGCCTGGACCGCCTGGCCCCGGCCGACCGCCCGCGCGTCGAGGCCGCTCTCGCCAGCATGCTGAGCGACGGCCGCATGGATATCGAATTCCAGATGACGCGGCCGGACGGGCAGCTGCGCGAGATCCGCGCGCGCGCTTTCCCCGTGCATGGCAGGGGCCAGGCCGCGCGCGACGAGACCGGCAATGCCCGGCCGCTGCGCATTGCCGGCATCTTCCAGGACGTCACACTGCAGAACCGCGCGGGACGCACGCTGCACGACGAGGAGCGGCGCAAGGACCAGTTCCTGGCCATGCTGGCGCATGAGTTGCGCAACCCGCTCGCACCGCTGCGCAGCGCGGCCGACATGCTGCAGCAGCTGTCGCCTTCGCGCGAGGACATGTTCCGGGCGCGCGACATCATCGGCCGCCAGCTGCACCACCTGACCCGGCTGGTCGACGAGCTGCTCGATATTTCGCGCTTCAACCAGGGCCGCATCACGCTGCGCCAGGATCTGGTAGAGCTGCGTGCCGCGCTCAATACCGCGGTCGAAGCCGTGCGGCCGGAGCTCGATGCCTACGGCCACACGCTGCGCCTGTCGCTGCCCGAGCAACCGCTGCCGGTGCGCGGCGACCTGGTGCGGCTGACGCAGATCTTCTGCAACCTGCTGCACAACGCCGCCGCCTACACGCCCCCGGGCGGCCAGATCGCGCTCGACGCCACGCTCGACCAGGATCCGGCCGGCCAGTCCGCCGGTGATTCCGCCGGCGGCTACGTCACGGTGCGTGTGCGCGACAACGGCACCGGACTGTCCGAGTCGCTGCAGCGGCTCCTGTTCGACCCGCTGGCCCCTCACGATCCCACCGGTGAAGATGCAGGCAAAGACAACGGCTACGTCGACGATGGCACGGCGCCGCGCAACGCGTTCCCCCACGATGGACCAGGCATCGGCCTGACGCTGGTGCAGAAGCTGGTCGTGCTGCATGGCGGCACGATCCGCGCCGACAGTCCCGGCCCTGGCCAGGGCAGCACTTTCACCGTCACGCTGCCGGTCGAGCCGTGGCACAAGTGGCATCCCGGCACCGGCAAGTCCTCGGCGTATAGCGGCGTGCCGCGGCGGATCATGGTGGTGGACGACAACGCCGACGCGCTCGAAGCCATGACCATGACGCTGCAGACCATGGGCCACACCGTGGTGACCGCGCCGGACGGGCCCACCGCTGTCGCGCGCGCCAGCGCCGCACGCCCGGAAGTAGTGCTGCTGGATCTCGGCATGCCGGCCATGGACGGCTTCGAAACCGCGCGCCGGCTGCGCGCGCTGCCCGAGATGCGCGGCGCCACGCTGGTCGCCTTGACCGGCTTCGGCCAGCCCGAGGACCGTCGCCGCGCAATGGAAGCGGGCTTCGACCAGCACCTGGTCAAGCCCGCCGATCTTGACGCGCTGACGCGCCTGCTCGATACGCTCGGCGAGAACCGCGCTTAGCCGCTCAGCCATGCCGGTCCGCCATGCCGGTCCGCCATCAACCCTGACAAGGAGCCTACGTGCATACCACGCCCGACCCCGACATCCCCCCGCGAGAGCCGGAAGTCCCACCGCCCGAGCCGCCGCCGGGCCCTCCGGAACCCGTCTCCGACCCGCCACCGGGCGACCAGCCGCCACCGCCGCCGCAACGCGCGCGCGATAAATGCGATAAAGGAGCCGTCAAGTGTCCCGCATCATCTGGAAAGGCGCCATTACCTTTGGCCTCGTCAACATCCCGGTCGTCCTGCGGCCGGCCTCGCGCAGCCAGACGCTCGACCTGGACCTGCTAGACGTGCGCGACATGGCCCCGGTGGGCTACCAGCGCATCAACAAGAGCACCGGCAAGCCGGTCGACAAGGAACACATCGTCAAGGGCTACCAGTACGCCAAGGACGAGTACGTGCAGCTGAATGACGAGGATTTCCGCCAGGCCAATGTTGAAGCCACGCAGACGGTCGACATCGTGGGCTTCGTCGACGCGGAGAGCATTCCGCCCTATTACTTCGACACGCCTTACTATCTCGAGCCGGACAAGCGCGGTGACCGCGGCTATGCGCTGCTGCGTGCGACGATGCGGCGCACCGGCCGCGCCGCGCTGGCGCTGGTGGTGCTGCGCAATCGCCAGCACCTGGCGGCGATGCTGGTCCACGACGACGCGCTGGTGCTCAACACCATGCGCTTCGCCGACGAGGTGCTGCCGATCTCCGAGCTGCGCCTGCCGAAGGCGTCGAGCGCCAAGGGCAGCGGCGCCCATGCGCGCGAGATCGAGATGGCAACCAGGCTGGTCGACGACATGACCGAGGACTGGAATCCGGAGCAGTACCGGGACACCTATCGCGACGACATGATGGCGCGCATCGAAGCGAAGATCGAGTCCGGGAAGACACACCAGCTGACCCAGCCCACCGAGGACGAGGAAGCGCCGCGCCGGGGCGCCAAGGTCATCGACATGGTGGCGCTGCTGCGCAAGAGCCTGGGCGAGCGCGGCAAGGATGACGGTGGCAAGAGCGGCGACAAGAGCCGGCGCCGCGCGAAGCCGGCGGAGGAATCGGAAGCGGTGGAGGATACCGAGGCCGAAGACGACCGCGCCGGCGAAGGCCGCAGCCGCCGCAAGACGCCTGCACGCCATGCCGCGACGAAGAAAACGCCCTCAAAGCGGACTGCGGCCAAGCGCACTGCCGCGGCCAAGCATGCGCCGGCCAAGTCGCGCACAGGATCGCGCGCGAAGCCTCATGCCACGGCGCGCAAGAGCGCGGGCACGACGCGCCGCAAGGCCGCCTAGCCTGAAATCCGTAAAACCGGCGCTGGCGCCGGGGCCCTGCGTCCCGCACAAGCACGGACGTGGGCATCGGCGTGCCGGGCACGGCGCTGCAAGCGGTCAGCGCGAAGAAACCTTGAGGTTGTCGTTCACCGAAGTCACGCCTTCGACACTGCGAATCATGTCCAGCGCGAGGTCACGCTGTTGCTGGCTTGGCACCGTGCCGCCCACTTCAACCGTGCCGTTCTTTGTCTTCACGCGGATGCCGGTCGACTTGAGGTCCTTGGTGGTCAGCAACCTGGTCTTGATCCTGGTGGTGATGGCGCCATCCTCGACGGCCTGCTTGGCCTTGTCTGCGCTCATGTCGGCGCTCATGTCGGCGCTTGCGCCGCGATCAGGATCGGGCCGGCCCGGCATGCCTGGCGCGGAGTTGACCGGCGCCGCCGGCGTGTTGTCGGCCGCGATGAATATCAGGCCACTTTTGTCGAGCGCCTGCGCGCTGCCGGCAGCCGCCAGCGCCGCGGCCACGCAGGCCATCTTGAGGCCGCGCGCGGATAGTCGGGAAATTCGCATGGCTTTGTCTCCTGTACAGGTTTCCAGCGCATCCGCCGCATGCGCTGCCTGGCACGCGGAGCTGGCACCTGTCAGTCCGCAAGGTCCATACCCGCGTGTTCGCCCAACGCCACGCTGGAGCGGCGGCGGCAAGGGTGTGTAAATCGGGCCACCTGTTGTAAAAGCGGGCACCTCCTGCGGGTGCAGCATGGGGCGCTGCCCGCAATGGCAAGCCCGCTGGCAGCGCGGGCGTGCTTGGCATGGCGATTGCGAATACCGGAATGCGGCAGTCCGCCGCGTCAAGGAGACTAGCAATGGGACAGCAGCAACAGCCGGGTCAATCGCAGTCGGGCCAAAAGCAGGACCAAAAGCAACAAGAACAGCAATCTGGCCAACGCGGCAGCCAACAATCAGGCGGCATGGGACAACAACAAGGCGGCGGTCAAATGGGTAACCAGGACCGCGGTCAAGGCCAACAGCAACAGCAGGATCGCGGCAGCTCGCAACCGGGCCAGCAGAGCGGTCAACGCAGTGGTCAGCAAGGCGGCCAGGGCGGCCAACAGGGCGGTCAGGGCGGCCAGGGCGGCCAGCAAGGCGGACAACGCCAGCAGTAACTTCAGCAGTCAGGCTCGCCTGCTGAGATAGAGGCAGCTATCCGGGTATGTGCGGCAGCAACATGCGGTGCGGCCGCAGGGGCATACGCCGGAACTTGACCGGCCGGATCTTCCGAAGGGAAGGTCCGGCCCTTTTTCGCTGAGCCTGCCGGTGCTGCCGCGGGCAGCGCGTGCGCGCTTGCGCGGCTTACCGTGTATGCTGGCCGTGACGTCTTCCTGATTGCCACACGGTCTTGTCCAGCCACACCGATCCCGCCGATCCTGCGGTTTCCCGCCGCGCCCAGCGCGAACGCAGCGCGCCTGGACCGATGGCCAGGGTGCGCGCGCACGCCGGCGCGCAGGTGCGCGCGCTGACCCGCAGCAACTCGGGCCTCACCCTCGACTATGACAACCCGCCCGGCGACCCCGGCCTGTTCGGCCCCGACGCGGTCTGCTGGCGCGTGCATGCGGACTTCCCGGCAATGCTGGCCGGCGGCGTCAGCGCGCTGCTGCTGCAGACGCTGCATCCGCTGGCGCTGGCCGGCGTGTGGGACCACTCCAGCTTTCGCACCGACATGCAGGGCCGGCTCGGCCGCACCGCGCAGTTTATTGCCGGCACCACCTACGGCAGCCGCGACGATGCCATGGCGCTGATCGGGCGCGTGCGGCGCATCCATGCCGGCGTCACCGGCGTGGCGCCGGACGGGCGGCCCTATGCGGCGACGGATCCGGCGCTGCTGACGTGGGTGCATGTGGCCGAAGTGTCGAGCTTCATGGCGGGCTACCTGCATTATGTCGGGCCGCTGGGCGATGCCGATCAGGACCGCTATTACGACGAAGTCGCGCGCATCGCGCTGCTGCTCGGCGCTGCCGATGTGCCGCGCTCGCGCGCCGCGGTGGCGGCCTACCTGGAAGCGATGCGGCCCCAGCTGCAGGCCAGCGAGCGCACCCGTGAAGTGGTGCGGCTGGTGCGGAGGATGCCCGTGGCCAACCCGTTGCTGCAACCCGCGGTGCGGATCATGGCCGATGCCGGCATTGCCTTGCTGCCACCGTGGGCGCGGCAGCAGCTCGATCTCGACGGGCCTTCGCTGCGGCGCTCGGCCACGCGGGCCGGCATGCGCGTGCTTGCGCCGGCGCTGCGCTGGGCGCTGGGCGCGGGGCTGGCGGCACGGGCTCGGCGGCGCGTGGCACGCGGCGGCGATGCCGACGCGGCTGCCGGCTAGGACATCCCGGGCCAGCCTTCAGTACATTTACTCCGCAGCCACCGGCGCGCTGCCGGCGCTGCCACGCAGCACCTTCTCCGGCAGCCGCGCCACCAGGAACGGCGCCAGCAGCGACACCCCCGCGCTCATCAGGAACAGCAGCCGGAAGGCATGCTCGGCACCGTGGCGCACCGCCGCGGCATCGCCGCCATCCTGCGTGTCCGCCATCACGCGCCCGAACAACTGCATCAGCACGTCTTCGCCGCCGCCCAGATCGCTGACCGCCACGCCGCCGTGCCGCAGCAACGCGATCAGCACCGTGGTCAGCACCGCCACGCCGACCGCGCCGCCAAGCATGCGCGAGAACGCCGTCAGCGCGGTGGCGATCCCGACGTGCTGCAGCGGCACGGCGTTCTGCGTCGCCACCAGCCCGCTGGGCAGCTGCAGGCCGATCGCAAGCCCGAGCACCACCATCACCAGCGCGCACGGCCACGCCGCGCGCGGATCGACAAAGGCCAGTGCCACGATCGCCAGCGGCGCCACCAGCGCGCCGGCCATCTGCAGCGGCTTGTAGCGGCCGCTCCACGACATCAGCCGGCCCGCCGCAAACGCGCCGAAGGGGATCGCCAGCGTCAGCGGCACCAGCCGCAACGCCGCCGCATCGGCCTGCGCGCCGGCCACCACCTGGAAGCGCAGCGGCAGCAGCACCGACATGGCGATCAGCTGGAAGAAGCACAGGAACAGCGTGATGCAGCAGATCGCCACGGTGGGCACGCGCAGCATCGCCAGCGGAATGACGGGATCGGCCGCGCGACGCTCCTGCCAGATGAAGAGCCCCAGGCAAGCGAGGCCGGCCAGCAGCAGCGCCAGCGTATCGGGCCGCGACGGCGGCTGGCCCTGGCCCAGCCGCGTCAGGAACACCAGCACGCCGCTCAGCCCCGCGCCGAACAGCAGCGCGCCCAGGTAATCGATGCGATGGCGGCGCCCGCCCGCGGGCAGGTGGCGCAGCGCGCGCCGCACGGTCACCAGCGCCAGCAGCGCCAGCGGCAGGTTGATCCAGAAGATCCAGCGCCACGAGAGAAAGTGCGCCAGGTAGCCGCCAATCACCGGGCCAGCCATGCTGGCCACCGCCCACACGCCGCTGACATAACCCTGGTAGCGGCCGCGCTCGCGCAGCGGCACCACGTCGGCAATGGTCGCCTGCGACACCGACAGCAGCCCGCCGCCGCCCAGGCCTTGCAGGACGCGCGCAAGGATCAGCTGCGGCATCGTCTGCGCCAGCGCGCAGGCGGCGGAAGCCAGCAGGAACAGCACGATGGCGAAGGACAGCACGGAGCGCCGGCCGAGCAGGTCGGACAGCTTGCCGTAGATCGGCGTGGTGACGGTCGATGCCACCAGGTAGGCGGAGATCACCCACGCCATGTTGTCGAAGCCGTTGAGCTGCAGCGCGATCTCGGGCAGCACCACGGCGACGATCGATTGCTCCAGCGCGCCCAGCAGCATCGCCAGCATCAGCCCGAAGATCACTTGCATGACCGGCACCGGGGGCATTGGCGCGCCGGTGTCGTGCCGGGCAGGAGCGACGCAGGCAGCGGAAGGGGGAGCGGCCTCGTGCGAGGGCGGCTGGGAGGAGACGGCGGTCATGTGCACCTGCGAACGGCAGGATCGCGGCAAGCCGTGCTGCGTCGCCGCGCGGTGACCGGTCCTGCTCTTGTTGCGGAGTCAAGGAGAGCGGCCATTGTAGGCGCTTCCGGCCGCTGGGTGCTTGGTGCCCAGCCCGCGCTATCGGCGGTCAGCGAACAGTTCTTGAAGGGAAATGAGAATTAGAGGCAAAAACACCCGCAGTTCGGTGAATTGCCTGTCCGGAAGGTGGCATTTAATCACGCTGGGCATCCCGACCGGTCGGTTTATTCACGACCACAGCGCCACAGAGCGCGCGACCCAAACGACGTAGGCACCAAAAAAAGAAGCCCACGCGCGGGGTGCTCGTAGGCTTTCCAGGACTGCTCGAGCTCAACACAAGCTCTTGCCAAGAATATAAACGCGCTTACATGAGGTGTAAATCCCGCTTCTATCAGGGGAATCCCGCATGAGCTGTGCGGCAATTCAGACACTTTCAACGATTTTGGCTCTGAGATCACTTTCAGAGCGGATTTGCCCTTTTTCCCAGTTTTCCCTGCGGAACCCGACCACGCGGGGCTGGCAAACGCGGCGCGAAGGTCATTGTGCCGTCGCACAAAGTCGGTACAATATCACAGCTCCGAGCGCAACAAATTTTATAGAGCGCATGCTCTAGACCCAGGCGAGGCACTCCGCCCGTCAACCCTTGTAAAACTTTGTTACTCTCGGCGCTGAAGTATCCCCCTTCTCTTCTGGCAGCGCCCCTCGCCGGCATGCGCGCGACGCCCCGGGCCCCGCACACGAGACCCGCAGGCACCGCGGCGCCGACGTCCCGACCCGAGGCCGGTTCCGAGAGCGGATCTTTCCCCTGCCGCCCTGGCCGCGTCGCCCACCCGGCCGCCGGCCAACGGACCGTCATCAGCCGCCAGAACCCTTGCGGGCTCTCCCGGAGTCGTTGTGAAGAAGAAGGAAATCCGGCCCAAGCGCGCCAGCCGAAAAGAGCTGCAATACCAGCACCTCGCCTCCCATTCGGCCGACCGCGCGCCGGTGGTCGTCTATTTGTCCAACGGCACGCGTCTGCAGGGGATCGTGCTGGCGACGGACAGCTATATGGTGCTGCTCGGGCGGCGGCTGGACGATCCGCAGCCCACGATCGTCTACAAGCAGGCGATCTGCCTGGTGACGCCGCTGGACACACCGGCGGTGGGGATCGATCCGGCGATCGCGGCGGAATTCTTGCCGATCTATATACCGCGGACGCGCAAGCGGCGCTGAAGCCGGCATCGCAACGCCACACTCCCAAGGCCTTTCTGCAGGCCGGTGCACGCCCCTGCGCCCCGGGCGATACCCCCGAAACTCTTGCAGAGATCACTCTAAACCTTTGCCGGGGGCGGTCGATAACCCTTGCAACGGAGGCACTCTACGCCCTGCAAAGCAGGCTGCCAACGTTACGGCTAGCAGCCGGAATGCCAAAAACTTTGCAAATAGGAGTCGTAAATGGCGCAAGTCATTAACACCAATTCGTTGTCTCTGATGACTCAGAACAACATGAACGCTTCGCAATCGTCGCTGAACACGGCGATCCAGCGCCTGTCGTCGGGCCTGCGCATCAACAGCGCCAAGGACGACGCCGCCGGCCAGGCGATTGCGAACCGCTTCACCGCCAACATCAAGGGCCTGACGCAAGCCCAGCGCAACGCCAACGACGGCATCTCGCTGGCGCAGACGACCGAAGGCGCGCTGACCGAAGTCAACAACAACCTGCAGCGTATCCGTGAACTGAGCGTGCAGGCCGCCAACGGCTCGAACTCGGCTTCGGACCTGAAGTCGATCCAGGACGAAATCTCGCAGCGCCTGTCGGAAATCGACCGCACCTCGCAACAAACCGATTTCAACGGCGTGAAGGTGCTGTCCTCCAGCGCCAAGCCGCTGACGGTCCAGGTCGGCGCCAATGACGGTGAGACCATCACCATCGACCTGAAGCAGATCGACTCGTCGACGCTGGGCCTGAAGGGCTTCAGCCTGAGCAGCAATGCCCTCAATGTCAGCGAAGCCATCACCCAGACCAACACCGACGGTACGCCGGAAGCTGTGGATCTTTCGGCCGCGGCCACCTCGCTGGGCGTTTCGGCCAGCAGCCTGAGCCTGCACAACGTGAAAGACGCGAACGGCGCTGCCACCGCCACCTTCGTGGTGAAGTCGGGCGATGACTACTACGCAGCATCGGTTGACGATGCTACCGGCAACGTGACGCTGAACGTCGCTGACCTGGAGTTCACGGACCCGAGCAACGGCGTGACGACCGCCACCGCGCTGGCCAACCAGCTGGTCAAGGTCGGCGCCGACAGCGCCGGCGCTGTGACCGCCTACGCCACTGTGCAAGGCCGCAACTTCGCCATCGGCGCCGGCGCGCTGGCCAATGGTGGCGCCGCGACGACCGACTTCGACTACACCGGTACCGACATCGTGCTGAGCGGCGCCGGCGCCACGGCTGAATTCGCCGGTGCTTCCACTGTCGACCCGCTGAAGAAGCTCGACGCAGCCCTGAAGATCGTCGACGACCTGCGCAGCTCACTGGGTGCGGTGCAGAACCGCTTTGACTCCACGATCTCGAACCTGGGCACCACGATCACCAACCTGTCGTCCTCGCGCTCGCGCATCCAGGACGCCGACTACGCCACGGAAGTGTCGAACATGACCCGCGCGCAGATCCTGCAGCAGGCTGGTACCTCGGTGCTGTCGCAAGCCAACCAGACCACGCAGAACGTGCTGTCGCTGCTGCGTTAATCGCATCCGCGCAAGGCACGAAAGGCTGGGCCGCAAGGCCCGGCCTTTTTGCGCGAGAAGCCGAGGAGCTTTTTGCAGGCAGGCAGACTGCGTGCAAAGCGTTTCCCCCCTTAGTAAATCACTCAACCAATCAACCAGACCGCCCCGGACGGCGCAGAAGATGGCCCATCCACCGACAGTGAACTCGATAGCCCTGCGGCTGCCCGTCGACAGCCTTCCCGCCGGCGCTGCGACGACGACAGGCACGGCAGCGCCCAGGTGGCACGAAGTCGCAGGCATGGCCGACATGGTCACTGCCGGCGAGCCCGAAGCCAGCGCCGCCATCGGCGAGCTGGTCGACGCGCTCAGGACGACATCCATCGGCCTGCGCTTCGAGATCGACGAGACGACCCACCGCATCATCACCAAGGTCGTCGACAAGGGAACCGGCGAGTTGATCCGGCAGATGCCGACGGAAGAGGTGCTGCGCATCGCGCACGCTATCGACAAGCTGCAGGGGCTGTTCGTCAGCCAGGCAGCCTGAGACCCGATCACCAGTTGAAGACGAGACAAGAACATGGCCACGATCTCCTCCATCGGCATCGGCTCCAACCTGGATCTGAGCTCCCTGCTGGACCAGCTCAAGACGGCGGAACAAGCACCGCTTACCGCGATCAACAACCAGGCCAAGAGTTACCAGACCAAGCTGTCGGCCTTCAGCCAGCTGCAGAGCGTGCTGTCGGCTTACCAGGCCGCGGCCAAGAAGCTGTCCAACGCCGATACGTTCGGTGCGGTCAAGGCCACCGTCGGCTCCACCGATGTGATGACGGTGACCACTGCCGCCAATGCCGTACCGGGCAACTACAGCATCACCGTCAACACGCTGGCCACCGCGCAGTCCCTGGTAAGCGGCAATGTCGCGGACCAGAAGGCGGCGATCGGCGGGGGCGAGATCACCTTCGACTTTGGCGAAGCGCTGGCTACCGGCGGCGCCGCCACCAGCACCAAGAAGGTCACGATCCCGGCCAACGCATCGCTCGAAGGCGTGCGCGATGCCATCAACAAGGCCGGCATCGGCGTGACCGCGAGCATCGTCAACGATGGCAGCGCCACGCCTTATCGCCTGGTGCTGACTTCCGACAAGACCGGCACGCAAGCCACGATGCGCGTGTCGTCGGCCGATGCCGCGTTGAACAACCTGGTCGCCTTTGACCCGGCCGCCGCGCCTGCCGCGAACAAGATGGAGCAGAAGGTCCCGCCGGCCAATGCCACGCTGAAGATCAATGGCATCGACGTGGTCAGCCAAAGCAACTCGGTGGTGGACGCGGCGCAGGGCGTGACCATGAACCTGAACAAGACCGGCACCACGTCGCTGGTGGTGACGCGCGACAACGACGCGATCAAGTCATCGGTCCAGGCCTTCGTCACCGCGTACAACAATATCCAGAGCACGGCAAAGTCCCTGACGGCCTTCGACACCGACGCCGGCACTTCTGCGGCACTGACCGGCGATAACACGTTGCGGTCGATCCAGTCGCGCCTGCGCGGCATGCTCGGCGGCGCGATGGACAACGGCAATGGCGGCACGATGACGCTGATCGACGTCGGCATCTCGTTCAACAAGGACGGCACGATGGCGCTGGACGACTCCAAGCTGACCAAGGCCCTGAACAATGACCTTGCCGGTGTCACGGCGATGTTTTCCAGCACCACCGGCAGCGGCGGCATCGGCAAGCAGGTCACCGACTACGTCGACGGCCTGACCAAGACCGATGGCGCACTGAAATCGGCCCAGGACGGCATCACCAAGACGCTGAAGGACCTGGAAGACGACTATGACCGCGTCGAAGAGCGCGTCAATGCAACCATCGACCGCTACAAGGCCCAGTTCACGCAACTGGACCTTGTCGTCGCGCAGATGAACCGCACCAGTAGCTACCTGACGCAGCAGTTCAACGCGCTGACCAACAGCAGTTCCAAGTAACCTACGGGGATAACGCACATGTTCGCCCGCCAAGCCGCAAACGCCTACGCCCAGGTCGGTGTCCACACCGGTGCCATGAGCGCAAGCCCGCACAAGCTGATCGCCATGCTATATGACGGCGCCCGCGCCGCCATCGCGCGGGCCAAGTTCCACCTGGAAGGCGGTAATATCGCCGAACGCGGCAACGCCATCTCCAAGGCCATCGACATCATCGACAACGGCCTGCGCGCCGTACTCGACCACAACGCCGGCGGCGAAATCTCCGCCAACCTCGAGGCCCTGTACGAATACATGGTGCGCCGGCTGATGCTGGCCAACCTGCGCAGCGACGCTGCCTTGCTGGCCGAGGTCGATACGCTGCTGGAAAGCCTGGCTTCGGCGTGGGCGCAGATCGATGAGCCGCACGCCGCCTTACAGGACAACTGAAATGGCACCCTTCTCCCCCATCGTCACCTGCTACGAAGCCATCCTGGCCCTGTCGTCCCGCATGTACGACGCCGCCCAGGCGGGCGACTGGGACACCGTCGCCGAGCTGCAGCGCAGCTATCTGGAACAGGTTGAACACCTGCGCCAGCTCGACCACGAAGCCCCGTTCTCCGATGCCGAACGCATGCGCCGCTACCAGTTGCTGGACCGTATCCTCACATACGATGCCCGCATCCGCGACCTGGCCGTGCCGCAGCTGAAGAAGCTCGGCGACATGCTGACCAGTTCGCGCCGCCAGGTGGAGCTTGCGTCGGCGTATGGCGCAATGGCCTGAGCGGCACGCAGACAGATACCGCGCCGGCACCGGCGCGCCTTCCTCGCCTGACCACACACGCGTACGCGGCCCCGCTCCGCGCCGCCTTTCCCCTCCTTCCTGAAAAATGACCGGCATCCTCCTGCCGCCAGGCCTGGCACCCGGTCAGGCCCCGGACCCGCAACTGCTGCGCCCCGCGCTTGCGATCGACAAGCTGGCCGCGCTGCAGCCCGTGCTCGAGGCCACGGCAGCGAATGTCCAGAATTCCACCGGCCAGGCGATCCGCCACAGCCAGCAGGCCGCAGGCGCCAATGGCATGCCGGCGCAGGCCGCGCTGCTGCCGGGCACGTCCACGCGCGAATCGCTGAGCAGTGCCGCGCGCGCGATCCTGGCGGTGATGGAGGGCGCCTTGCCGCAGCCGGTCAAGCCGGGCACGCCATTGTTGCCCGCACCGCCGGCAGCCGGTTCGATGCAGGCCGTCGCGGCGGCGCTGGCGAATGCGGTGGGACAAAGCGGGCTGTTCTATGAGTCGCACCTGGCGCAATGGGTGAGCGGTGCGCGCCCTCTGTCGACCATCCTGCAGGAGCCGCAGGCGGCCGTGCCGCGCCCGGCATCGCCGGCCGCACCCGGGCAAGCTGCCGCATCGCAGTCGCAGGCTTCTGCCTCGGCCATGCTGACCTACACCGGGCCGGCTGGCGGTGACCTGCCTCGCCTTGGCACACCGCCCCTGCTGCCGGCCTCGCAGGTCCTGGCCGAAGCACTGGCCTCGCCGCGCAATCCGCGCGTGGCGCACAGTCACGCGCCCGCCGAGCAGGGTGTGCGCCAGGGAACCGGCTCCGCAGCCCTGTATAGCCGCGATGCCGACGCGCCACCGCAACGCCCATCCACCGGCATGCTGGCGACGCAGGCCTACCAGGCCACCGCGGACGCCGCGCGCCCGGCGACCGTCGACCCGATGGCAACACATGCCGCGCGCGCCGGGGATACCGATAGCCTCGCAAGCGAAGCCGCCCGGCAAGCGGCACCCGCTGGACCGGCGATTCATCCTGCGACCGAAGGCGTGGTTCGCCAGCAGCTCGAACTGCTCGCCACGCAACAGTTCCGCTTTGCGGGCGAAGCATGGCCTGGCGCAGCCATGGAGTGGGACATCCAGCGTGCGGATCCCGAAGCGAATGGCCAAGGGCCTGACGACACAAGGCGGCCGTGGTCGAGCCGGATCCGGTTGCAGTTGCCCAGCCTTGGCACCGTGGAAGCCCTGCTGACGCTGGGCCCGTCCGGACTGGAAGCGCGTGTCGCCACTGGCGAGACCGATATCGCCGCGCGCCTGATCGCGGCGCGGCCGCTGCTGCGCAGCCGGCTGGAAGCACAAGGGATCCCCCTGCAGCGGCTCAATATCCAGACCCAGGACGACCTGGCTGCCGGAGCCGCGTCATGAGCGAAAGCGCGGCAGACCGCGGCGCGGCCATCGCACTCAGCTACCAGCACAACAACCAGGCCCCGCGCGTGGTTGCCAAGGGCTATGGCGTGGTGGCCGAGGCCATCATCGCGCGAGCCAGGGAAGCTGGCGTCTATATCCACGACTCGCCCACGCTGGTCAACCTGCTGATGCAGGTGGACCTGGACAGCCAGATCCCGCCACAGCTGTACGTGGCGGTGGCGGAGCTGCTGGCGTGGATCTACCACCTGGAATCAGGGATGGATGTAGCGGCTGAAATGTGAGCCGGCGCAGGCCATCGGTGCGCGCCAGGTTTGCTCCCCTCTCCCGCCTGCGGGAGAGGGGAGCGATCACCACCGCTGGCGGCTTGCGTTCACGCTTCGGTTCATAAGCGCCGCACGAACGTCGCGCACGCTGCAGGTTTGTGAAAAGCAAAAAGGCCGCTGCCGCGCGCGCAGCCAGGAGCCTTTTTACTTGCAAGCGGCACCACCGCCGCCCCACTCAGATCGGCATGCTCATCATCTCCTGATACGCCTGCACCAGCCGGTTCCGCACCTGCACCCCGGTCTGGAACGAGATATTCGCCTTCTGCAGATCAATCATCACATCATTGAGCGCCACCCCCGGCTTGCCCAGTTCGAAGGCCTCGGCCTGGCCATAGGCGCGCTCCTGCGCCGCATTGATCTTGCCCAGCGAGCGTTGCAGCTCGCTGGCGAAGCCGCCGCCGGCAACCGTTGCCGACTGGGTGGCGCTGTTGCCCGAGGCAACCTGTGACAGGCCGCGCAGTTGCTGCAGCATGCCCTCGATGGAAGAGATGGTGGTCATGGCGTCGTCATGGGCCGGCCGGTGGCCGGGTCAGTCGATGGCGCGTCTCGTCGATCACATCCATGCAGGCAGGCCGGACGGGTCGCACCGATTTTCAGCGGTTTGCAGAGTACCCGCCGCCACGCACCCGCCATGACCCGAAATCGGGCGGAAAACCGGGTCTGTTTGCGGGATTGTCCCACTCAAGTCTGGCCGATCATTGCCACCGTGCCGGACAAGCGCGGGCAGCCGCCCAGCGTCGCTTGCCGGAACTTGCCTGACAACCATCGATCCGGGAGTACGCGTGTTTTCTCTGCAGCGTAATGTGAGCCGCACCGTCAGCCGCGCCATGAGCCGTGCCGACGACCATGGCCGCCATCACCGACCGGGCCGTCGCGGGCATCGCGGCGCCGGCGCAGGAGCACGCGCGTGACCGCGGTTGCCATGCCGGGACGCCCGGCTGAGGTGATCGAGCGCCTGAAGGCCAATCCCAAGCTGCCGCTGATGCTCGGCGGCGCGGCGCTTGCCGCCGCCATTGCGGTGGGCGTGCTGTGGTCGCGCGCGCCGGACTACAAGGTGCTGTACAGCAACCTGTCCGAGCGCGACGGCGGCGCGGTGCTGCAGTCGCTGCAGCAGATGAACGTGCCGTACAAGTTCGCCGAAGGCGGCGGCGCGGTGATGGTGCCGGCCGAGAAAGTCCATGAAACCCGGCTGCGGCTGGCCTCGCAGGGCCTGCCCAAGAGCGGCACCGCGGGCATGGAACTGATGGACAACCAGAAGTTCGGCATCAGCCAGTTTGCCGAACAGGTCAATTACCAGCGCGGGCTGGAAGGCGAGCTGGCGCGCTCGATCGAATCGATCGCGGCGGTGCAGTCGGCCCGCGTGCACCTGGCGATCCCCAAGCCGACGCTGTTCGTGCGCGAACGCCAGAAGCCGACCGCCTCGATCGTGCTGCAGCTGTACCCGGGGCGCGCCATCGACGAAGGCCAGGTCGCGGCGATCAGCCACCTGGTCTCGTCGAGCGTGCCGGAGCTGACGCCCAAGTCGATCTCGATCGTCGACCAGCACGGCAACCTGCTGTCGAACTCCGGCAACGAGCGCATGCTCGACGCCACCCAGCTCAAGTACGTGCAGGCGCTGGAGCAGAACTACCTGAAGCGCATCGAGGCGATCCTGACGCCGATCGTCGGCAAGGACAACGTGCGTGCGCAGGTGACGGCCGACGTGGACTTCTCCATCGTCGAGCATACTGACGAGAGCTACAAACCCAACCAGGATCCCACCCGCTCGGCCATCCGCAGCCAGCAGGTCAGCGAGTCGAGCCAGCAGGGCGCGACGCCGCCGGGCGGCGTGCCCGGTGCGCTGTCCAACCAGCCGCCGGCTGCCGCGGTCGCGCCGGTGACCACACCGCAGACGCCGCGCGCGGGCCAGGCGCCTGGACAGGCCGGCGCACCCGCTGCCGGCCAACCGGGGCAAGCCGGCCAGCAAGGGCAAGCCGCGCAAGGCGCGCAGGCCGGCAGCGCCAATGGCCAGGCCGGCCCCGGCGGCCCGAGCAGCAACCGCCGCGACTCCACCGTCAACTACGAGCTGGACCGCACCGTGCGCCACGTGCAGCAGGCGCCGGGCGGCGTGCGCCGGCTGTCGGTGGCGGTGGTGGTGAACTACCGCCAGGTGGCCGATGCCAAGGGCAAGATGGTGGCGCAGCCGCTGCCGCCGGCATTGCTGGCGCAGATCCAGAACCTGACCCGGGAGGCGATGGGCTTCTCGTCCGACCGCGGCGATTCGATCAACGTGGTCAACAGCCCGTTCACCGTGGACCGCGAGGTCACGCCGGAAGTCCCGCTGTGGAAGCAACCTGAAATGATCGACCTGGGCAAGACCGGCGCGGGCTACCTGCTGCTGGCACTGCTGGCGCTGTTCGCGTGGTTCAAGGTGGCGCGCCCGCTCCTGCGCCGCTACACCACGCCGCCGCTGCCGGCACCAGAAGCCAGGGACGAGACCGAGGCCGTGCTGCTGCCGCCGGAAGAGCCGGCCAATCCGGAAGTCCTGCGGCTTGCCGCCAAGTATGAGAGCGATCTCGCGCTGGTGCGCGACGCCGCTCAGCGCGACCCGCGCCTGGTCGCCAGCGTGATCAAGAACTGGATTGCCAATGACAACCGCTAAGGCCATCTCCAAGGAAGTCTCCGCCAGCGGCCTGCAGAAGAGCGCCGTCCTGATGATGGCGATCGGCGAGGATGCCGCGGCCGAGGTGTTCAAGCACCTGTCGCAGCGCGAGGTGCAGGAACTGGGCGCTGCCATGGCCTCGCTCAGTTCGGTCACGCGCGAGGAAATGGCCGGCGTGCTGGGCGAGTTCCGCGCCGAGACCGAGCAGTACCTGGCACTGAACGTCGATTCCAGCGCCTTTATCCGCAGCGTGCTGAACAAGGCGCTGGGCGAGGAACGCGCGCAGTCGGTGATCGAGGACATCCTGGAATCGCGCGACCCGGGCAGCGGCATCGACTCGCTCAACTGGATGGACGCGACCTCGATCGCCGAGCTGATCCGCGACGAGCACCCGCAGATCATCGCCACCATCCTGATCCACCTGGACCGCCAGAAGTCGTCGGAGGTGTTGGGCCTGTTCACCGACCGCCTGCGCAACGACTTGATCCTGCGGATCGCCACCTTCGGTGGCGTGCAGCCGGGCGCGCTGCAGGAACTGACCGACGTGCTGACCAAGCTGCTGGCAGGCCAGAGCCTGAAGCGCAGCCGCATGGGCGGCGTGCGCACCGCGGCGGAAATCATCAATCTGATGAGCACCGCGCACGAGGAGGCGGTCATCGACGGCGTGCGCCTGCACGACGGCGACCTGGCGCAGAAGATCATCGACGAGATGTTCCTGTTCGAGAACCTGCTGGAGGTCGACGACCGCGGCATCCAGCGCGTGCTCAAGGAAATCGCCACCGAGTCGCTCATCGTCGCGCTCAAGGGCGCGCCGTCGGAACTGCGCGACAAATTCATCCGCAACATGTCCACCCGCGCCGGCGAAATGCTGCGCGAGGACCTGGATGCGCTCGGCCCGGTGCGCGTGTCGCAGGTCGAAGCCGAGCAGAAGGCCATCCTGCAGGTGGTGAGACGCCTGGCGGATGCGGGCGAAGTCCAGATCGGCGGAGGCGACGATGCCTATGTCTGATGCATTACCCGAGCGCGGCCTGAACCCACAGAACGCGCCGAACGCACTGACCGCACGCCGCGCGGTGCGGGACGATCCGCCTGACAACGGGCACGGCGGCTTCGCGCCGTTCGAGCCGCCGCGCCGGGCGCGCAGTGGCGGCGCCGGCTGGCAGCGCTGGCAGATGGGCTCGCTCGACCCGCGCGATACCGCGCCCGAGGCGCCGGCCAGCCTCTTGCCGGCCGAGCCCGCGCCGCCGCCGATCGATTTTGCGGCGCTGGATGCGATGCGCGAGGGCGCGCGCAAGGAAGGCTATGCGCAGGGCTACACGCAGGGGCAGACCCAGGGCTATGGCGACGGCCACCGCGAAGGCTATTCGCGCGGGCTGGAAGCGGCGCGCAACGAGGCCGCGCAGCTGCAGGCGCTGGCCACGAATTTCCGGGGCGCGCTGGCGAGCGTCGACGACCAGGTCGCGCGCGCGCTGGTGACGCTGGCGCTGGACGTGGCGCGCCAGCTGGTGCGCACCACGGTTGCCGGGGATCCCTCGGTGCTGCTGCCCGCCGTACGCGAGCTGCTGGCCAGCGAGCCCGCGCTGCAGGGCTCGCCCAGCGTGCTGCTGCATCCTGACGACGTGGCGCTGGTCGAGACGCACCTGCGAGGCGAACTCGAAGCCGCGGGCTGGACCGTGCGTCCGGATCCGACGGTGGCGCGCGGCGGCTGCATCGCCAGCGCCGCCAGCGGCGAGCGCGACGCCACGCTGGCCACGCGCTGGACACGCGTGGTCAAGGCGCTGGGCCGCGACGATCCGTGGGAGCCGCCGCATGACTGAGGCCGTCGCTCAAGGTGTCGCGCCATCCGTCGCACCATCTGTCGCACCAGCTGCGCCGGTTGGCGCAGCGGGCCAGCATACGCAACGCTGGATCGGCGCGCTCGAAACGGCATCGGCCGGTATTGCCGGACTCGACAGCAAGCGCAGCTGCGGCCGCCTGACGCGCGCCGCGGGCCTCGTGCTCGAGGCCGTGGGCCTGCGCCTGCCGGTAGGCAGCGACTGCCTGATCGAGCTGCCTGCCGGGCAGTTCAGCGCCGACAGCAACGCTCCCCGCACCGCCGAAGCGGAAGTGGTGGGCTTCGGTGCCGACCGCCTTTACCTGATGCCGCAATCCGACGTGGTAGGCCTGCTGCCGGGCGCGCGCGTCTATCCGCTGGAGCCGTCGCCGCAGCCGGCCGGCGCCACCGCACCGCGCGAGCCGGGCTCCAAGCGGCTGCCGGTCGGCGCTGGCCTGCTCGGCCGCGTGCTCGATGCCGCGGGCCGTCCGCTCGATGGCCTCGGCCCGCTGACCGCGGCAATGGAAGTGCCGCTGGCCGGAGAGCAGATCAACCCGCTGATGCGCGCTCCCATCGAAACCGTGCTCGATACCGGCGTGCGCGCCATCAACGGCATGCTGACGGTGGGGCGCGGCCAGCGCATGGGCCTGTTCGCGGGTTCGGGCGTGGGCAAGAGCGTGCTGCTCGGCATGATGGCGCGCTACACCAGCGCCGACGTGATCGTGGTCGGCCTGATCGGCGAGCGCGGCCGCGAGGTGAAAGAGTTCATCGAGAACATCCTGGGGCCTGAGGGCCGCCGTCGCTCAGTGGTGGTGGCGGCGCCCGCCGATTGCTCGCCGCTGCTGCGCATGCAGGGCGCCGCCTATGCGACCCGGCTGGCGGAGTATTTCCGCGACCAGGGCCAGCATGTGCTGCTGATCATGGATTCGCTCACGCGCTACGCCATGGCGCAGCGCGAGATCGCGCTGGCGATCGGCGAACCGCCCGCGACCAAGGGCTATCCGCCATCGGTCTTCGCCAAGCTGCCGACACTGGTCGAGCGCACCGGCAACGGCCCCGAGGGCGGCGGCTCGATCACCGCGTTCTACACCGTGCTGACCGAGGGCGACGACCAGCAGGACCCGATCGCCGATTCGGCGCGCGCGATCCTGGACGGCCATATCGTGCTGTCGCGCAGCCTGGCCGAGTCGGGGCACTACCCCGCCATCGATGTCGAGGCTTCCATCAGCCGCGCCATGACCGCGCTGATTTCGCATGAGCAGTTCGCCTCGGTGCGCCGCTTCAAGCAGTTGATGTCGCGCTACCAGCGCAACCGCGACCTGATCAGCGTGGGCGCCTACGTGCCGGGCAACGATCCCGAGCTGGATCTCGCGATCCGCCTGCATCCGCGCATGGAAGCCTTCCTGCAGCAGGACATCCACCAGCGCGCCGGCTACGACGACGCCATCTCCCAGCTGCACAGCCTCTTCGACAGGAGTGAACATGGCCAAGCCTTCACCGCTTAGTACCCTGGCGGACCTCGCCCAGAACGATACCGACGCCGCCGCGCGCGAACTCGGCCGGCTGCAGGGCTTGCGCACGCAGGCGGAGCAGCAGCTGAACCAGCTGACGCAATACCGCCACGAGTACCGCGGCCGCATGCAGGCCGTGGCGGCGGAGGGCATGACATCGAGCCGCTGGCAGGATTTCTCGCGCTTCCTCGACTCGCTCGACCAGGCCATCCGCCAGCAGACCGCGGCGCTGGCCAAGGCCGAAGCCGACCTGCTGGCCGGGCGCAACCGCTGGCAGCACCAGAAGCGCCGCCTGAATTCCTTCGACACGCTGATCGCGCGTGCCGAGGCCAGGGAGGACCAGATCGCGGCGCGCCGCGAGCAGCGCGCCAATGACGAATACGCGGCCCGGCTGGCACGCACCGCCGCCAGCCGGCTCGGCTAAGCCCGGACCGCAACCGGAAATCCGCAGCAGGAAGACATGATCGATATCAGCCAGATTGTCAGCAACACGGCCAATGCCGCCAGGGCGGCTGCCGGTGCGGCCGAAAGCGCCAGGCGAGCCGCCGGCGGCACCAACGGCTTCGGCGACGCAATGACGCGCGCCCGCGAAAGCAGCCCCCAGCAAGCTCCGGCAACCACGGCCAGGGATGCAGGCGCCGGGCAGGACAAGTCCGCGAGCGACAAGCAGGCTGCGCCGGAGCCGTCGCGCGCCGACACCGGCAAGCCGCAGGCGCCGGGGGGCAAGCCAGCCACCGCCGACAAGGCGAAGGAAGACGACGACAGCACTAGTACCACCGGTTCCGCCGATGCCGCCGCAGCAGCGGCAGCCGCGGCGCTGGCGTTGCTGCTGCCGGCAACGAGCCCGGCCACGGCAGCAGCGACCGGTGCTGCCGCCGCAGCGGTCGCTGCCGCCGACGCAGGCAGCAGCGCTGCCCTGCACTCCGCGCTGGCGGGCGCCGCGCAACCGGCAGCTGCCGACACAGCCGACGTTGCCAGCACCCCGGCACCGGCGCCGCGGGGCGACGCCGCATTACCCGGCCTGCAGGTCGCGGTTGCCGAGGCCGGGCCGGCCCAGCCTTCAGTCGCCGACACGCTCGCCACCATTGCCTCCCAACGTGCCGCGATGCAGGGCAGCACGCCGGCCGCCACGGACGCGAGGCCGGCCGCGGCCCTCGCGCAATCCGCGCCGTCTACCGGCATGCCGGCGCAGCAAGACAGCGCCGGCCAGCAGCCTGACAGCGGCATCGGCCAGCATCGCACCGATCCGCTTGCCGCCGCCAATGGCACCGGCGAAGCGCGCCCGGGGCCTGCATCGTTCGCCGCCGCGCAGGCTGCCGCGCGCGCCAGCGAGGCCAGCACTGCCACGACCAGCGCAGACGACTCGCCGGCCCTGGCCGCCACACTCGCCAGCCAGCACTCGGCCCAGGCCCCGGCGGCTGCCGCGGCCGCTGCCGCTCGCCCGGTGGTCGCCCCCGCGCTGTACGACAGCCAGTGGCCGCAGGCGCTCGGCCAGCAGATGATCCGCCTCAGCACCCAGGGCACGCAGAGCGCCGAGCTGCAACTGAACCCGCCCGACCTCGGCCCGCTGAAGGTCGTGCTCAACGTGGTCAACGACCAGGCCCAGGCCCAGTTCGTCTCGCCGCACCAGGCGGTCCGCGCCGCGGTGGAGGCGGCGCTGCCGCACCTGCGCACCGCGCTGTCCGAGAACGGCATCCAGCTGGGCCAGACTTCCATCGGTGCGGACGGCTTTGCCGGCCAGGCCGGCAATGGGCAGCAACAGCAACAGGCGTCCGGCAACGGGCGCGGGCAACCGGCCTTCGGTACGGGCACGCTGGCTGAGACCGCCGCACCGGAGGAACCGGTGGTACGGTCTGCGCGAATGCTGGCGCGCGGCGAGGTCGATACGTTCGCCTGACGCCCAGGAGAGGCGCCGGGAAATCGGCGCTTCCATGACACAAAGGCCGCCTTTTCAGGCGGCCTATGCGTTGATGCTGCAGGAAACCGGAATTTTACGGTCTACATACGAAGAGCTTTGCCAGAAGCGCCCCCTTTCGTTATATCGTCTCAACTCCCGCCAGCAGCACGAGATCGGCAATCGCCTTCCCGCCTGCGGAGACATGCATGCGCATCGCCTCCCCCGCAGCGTCCGGATTGCCACCCAGCACGGCCTCCACGACCTGTCCATGCTCGCGGTGCGAGCTCGGCACCCGCGCATCGTTGATCAGACCCTTCTGCTGCCAGTAGATCGCGAGCCGGCGCCGAAGCTGCACGATCTGCTCCCTCAGAAACGGGTTGGCCGCGGCCTGGTACAGCACCTCGTGGAGCCGGCGGTTGGCCTCGATATAGCCGGACGTATCGCCTTCCTCCACGAACCGGCCCGCGGCTGCGTGCGCCTGCGCGAGGACTTTCTTTCCCGCCTCGGTGATCCGCTGCGTGGCAAGCCTCGCCACCACGCCCTCCATTTCCGCCAGCGTTTCAAACATGGCGACCAGTTCGGCCGCGTTCGGCTTGTACACGAACATGCCGGCGCGCGGAACGATGGTGACGAGACCCTGTGCCGCGAGCATCAGCAAGGCTTCGCGTACCGGCGTGCGGGAACTCTCGAATGTATCGGCCAGGGCCTTTTCGTCGATCTGGGCGCCCGGGCGCAAGGCGCCGGACTGGATATCGGAAACGACACGTTCCCGGATTTGATCCTCGAAATCGGGATCGGCGACGGCAAGTCGCTGCAGGTGGCGGGCAACCCGGTCAAGTTCGGAAGCACTGAAGCGCTGTCGGGGGTCCGCAATCCTCCTGTGCTGGATCAGGACCGTGAGAGGCTGCTGGCCGAGTTCGGCGGCTGATAGCAAACGCAAACGGTATCCAGCACTTGGACGTGCGCGGCGGACTCCGCTCCGCCGCGCGCTGCTGATCGGCCCAACGCGCCAAGCGCCATAGCCGGCACGCCGCAGCGCGCTACCGCTTACTGGTTCTTCATCGCCTCGGCCAGCCGCGCAATGATCTCGCCCTCGCTCTTGAAGGCCTTTTGCGCATAGGCGGCGTATTGCTCGGGATTCATGTAGTTGGTGACCATGCCGTACTGGCGCGTCACGGCCAGGAACTTCGGATCCTTGAGCGCATTGCGGAAGGCCTCGTCAAGCCGCTTCACTACCGCTGGCTTCATGTTCGCCGGGCCGATGATGCCGAACGGCGAGTTCGACCACACCGGATAGCCGATCTCCTTCAGCGTCGGCGCGTTAGGGAAATCCGCGGCACGCTTTTCCGACAGCGTCGCCAGTACGCGCATCTGCCCGTTCTGCACGTAGGGCAGCAACGTGTTCGACAACACGGCCACATCGGAGGAGCCGCTCAGCAGCGCGGTAATGGCCTCGGCGTCGCCCTTGTACGGCACGTGGGTCCAGTTCGATTGCGATACCCGCGCCAGTTCCGAGATGGTCAGGTGCTGGCTGCCATAGATGCCGGTGGTGCCATAGCTGATGCCTTTCTTGTCTGCCTTCGCATCGGCGATCAACTCCTGCATGGTCTGCCACTTGGCATCTTTTTTCACCGCCACCGCGAAGTTGTAGTCCGCGATCATCGAGATATAAGTCAGATCCTTGAGCGGGTCATAGCGCATCTTCTGCACGTGCGGCAGGCGGAAGATCACCACGGGCGCCATGCTGAGCGTGTAGCCGTCCGGCTCGGCGGTCCCCATCTGCGTGGCGCCAAGCGTGCCACTGACACCGGGCTTGTTCTCCACCACGATCGCCTGGCCGAGTTCACGGCTGGCCGCGTCAGCCAGTGCGCGCGTCACCTGGTCGGTAACGCCACCAGCGCCATAAGGGACGATGAGCCGGATCGGGCGGGTCGGGAAGTCGTCGGCAGCCAGCGCCTGGGTACCAAGGGGTGCCGTCAGCGCGACGCTGGCGGCAGCCAGCGCGACGCGGAAGAAGCGACGTCGTTGCATGAGGGTGTCTCCTTATGTGTTCGCCGGATCTGTCATGTCCGGTCTGCGACATTGTCCGCATAGTATGACAATGCCGGCCAGGGCGCGGCTATCGGGAATCGGTGGGTAGCGCTGGCTTATCCACCGATTTCATCGCCGGCATGCGCAGGCTGCATGCGTGGGCTGACGCGCCCTTCAGTGCTAAGTTATTGATTGCCAGCCACGCGCGGTCCGACGCATCCCCCCTCAAGCCATGACCTTCGACCTCTTCGACAACCTCGACGACCCCGCCCCGGCCAACCCTGCGTCCGAGCCCCTGGCAGACGGCGCAGTGGTGCTGCGCGGCCTGGCCCGCGCGGACGCCGGGGCCTTGCTGGCCGACGTGCAGGCGGTCATTGCCGCCGCCCCGCTGCGCCACATGGTGACGCCCGGCGGCCTGACGATGTCGGTGGCGATGACGAACTGCGGCGATGCGGGCTGGGTCTCGGATGTCCGCGGCTACCGCTATGACCGCACCGATCCGCTGAGCGGCCAGCCATGGCCGGCGATGCCGCCGCGGTTGCGCGCGCTGGCGGCTGAAGCGGCCGCTCTGGCCGGTTTCGCGGGATTCGCGCCTGATGCCTGCCTGGTCAACCGCTATGTGCCCGGCACGCGCCTGTCGCTGCACCAGGACCGCGATGAACGCGACTTCAGCGCGCCGATCGTATCGGTCTCGCTGGGGTTGCCGGCGGTATTCCTGTTCGGCGGCATGCGCCGCGCGGACCGGCCGCAGCGCGTGCGGCTGGCGCATGGCGACGTGGTGGTGTGGGGCGGCCCTTCGCGGCTGGCCTTCCACGGCGTGGCGCCGCTGGCCGATGGGGACCATCCGCTGCTGGGACGCGCGCGCGTCAACCTGACTTTCCGCAAGGCGCTGTAACCACGGCGCGGTAAGGCGAGCCAGGCGCGACTGGTTTTGCACTTTGTGCAGGGTTTTCTACAGTCAAGGAACTGCAGAAATCGCCAATGCGCAAAGGACTCCACCATGCATCTCGAAGGCTCCTGCCATTGCGGCGCTGTCCATTTCTCGCTCGAATCGGACTCGCCGTATCCATACATGCACTGCTATTGCTCGATCTGCCGCAAGACGGCCGGCGGCGGCGGCTATGCGATCAATATCGGCGGCGATGCCGCCACGCTGCACGTGCGCGGACGCAAGTACCTGGGCATCTACCACGCGGTGCTGCGCGAGCCAGGCAAGCGCGCGCGGCGCTCGCCGGCGCAGCGGCATTTCTGCGTGAAATGCGGCAGCGCGCTGTGGCTGTGGGATCCGCGCTGGCCGGAGCTGGTGCATCCGCACGCGTCGGCCATCGACACGCCGCTGCCGCGCCCGCCCGAGGTGGTGGAGGCCTCGCTGGAATCCGCCGCGCCCTGGGTCGATGTTCCCAAGGGCAAGGGCCACGTGCACTGCGACACCTGGCCGGAGGAGTCGCTGGCCGACTGGCACAAGCGCCACCGCCTGTCCTCGCGCTGACGGCGCGCATCCGCCGACCGCCTGGCCCGGCGTCGCCGCCAGCCAGCGGCCTCAGGCCGGCAGGAAGCCTTCCACCGTCAGGTAGCGTTCGCCGGTGTCGTAGTTGAAGCCCAGCACGCGCGCATTGGCCGGCAGCTCCGGCAGTTTCTGCGCGATCGCGGCCAGTGTCGCGCCGGACGAGATGCCGACCAGGATGCCTTCTTCGCGCGCGCAGCGGCGGGCCATCTCGCGCGCGGGTTCGGCATCGACCTGGATCACGCCGTCGAGCAGCGCGGTGTCGAGGTTGCCGGGGATAAAGCCGGCGCCGATGCCCTGGATCGGGTGCGGTGCCGGCGCGCCGCCGGAGATCACCGGCGAGGCCACCGGCTCGACGCCGAACACCTTGAGCTGCGGCCACTTTTCCTTCAGCACCCGGGCGCAGCCGGTCAGGTGGCCGCCGGTGCCGACGCCGGTGATCAGCACGTCGAGCCCTTCGGGGAAGTCGCTCAGGATCTCCTGCGCGGTGGTGCGCATGTGCACATCGACGTTGGCGGGGTTGTCGAACTGCTGCGGCATCCAGGCGCCGGGCGTGGCGGCAACCAGTTCCTCGGCACGCGCGATCGCGCCCTTCATGCCCTTCTCGCGCGGGGTCAGGTCGAAGCTGGCGCCGTAGGCCAGCATCAGCCGGCGGCGCTCGATCGACATGCTGTCCGGCATCACCAGCACCAGCTTGTAGCCCTTGACCGCTGCCACCATGGCCAGGCCGATGCCGGTGTTGCCGGAGGTCGGCTCGATGATGGTGCCGCCCGGCTTCAGCACGCCGCGGCGCTCCGCGTCTTCGACCATCGACAGCGCGATGCGGTCCTTGATCGAGGCGCCCGGATTACTGCGCTCGGACTTGATCCAGACTTCGTGCCCGCTGCCGAACAGGCGGTTGATGCGGATATGCGGGGTATTGCCGATCGTCTGCAGGATGTTCTGGACCTTCATCGTTTTCTCCGTGGCGGGCGCGGCGCGGCAGCGCCCTGGCGGGCAGCCGGCGCCGCTGGATCGAAATGAACGACGATTTTAGTGCAAAGCAGCTGCGGGCCCTGTCGCGTATGATGGTGCCCGCTGCACATCCGGCTTTCCGCTTCGCGCTTCCGGTTTTTCGCGCGCCGCCGCATTCACGTCCCGCATTGCCCCTGCCCTGCCTTGCCCTGCCTCACCCCTCCTCCGATGCCTGACCATTCCCTGCTGTCCTCGCTCCTGATTTTTGGCCTTGGCGGCATGCTCGGCGCGGTGGGCGGGCTGTTCGGCATCGGCGGCGGGCTGATCGCGATCCCGGCATTGGGCCTGATCTACGGCATGGACCAGCAGCTGGCGCAAGGCACCGCACTCGTGATGATCGCGCCCAATGTGCTGATCGGCTTCTGGCAGTACCGCAGGCGCGCGGATATTGCCCTGCGCACCGCGCTGGTGCTGGGCCTGTCGGCGGTGCTGGCTACCTGGCTGTCGGCACGCGCGGCCACCGCGATGGACGCGCAGGCGCTGCGGCGCATCTTCGCGGTCTTCATGATCGGGCTGGCGCTGTACTTCCTGTGGCGGCTGCTGCCGGGGCGCGCGGCCACGGCGCAGCAGGCGCGCGTGTCGCCGCACTGGATCCCGCTGGTCGGCGCGGTCGGCGGCGTCTTTTCCGGCTTCTTCAGCGTGGGCGGCGGCGTGGTCGCGGCGCCGGCGCTGGTGGGGCTGTTCGGGCTGCGCCAGGCCGCGGCTCAGGGGCTGGCGCTGGCCCTGGTGACGCCCGGCGCGGTGGTGGCGCTGGGCACGTATGCCCACGCCGGGCATGTCGACTGGGCCAGCGGCATTCCGCTTTCGCTGGGCGGCATGCTGACGATCTCCTGGGGCGTGGCGCTGGCGCACCGGCTGCCCGAGCGGCGCCTGCGCGCACTGTTTGCCGTGTGCCTGATCGCCACGGCCATCGTGATGCTGGTGCGCGGCTGAAAGCGCCGCGCAACGCGGCTACTTGCGGAACACCAGGCTGAAGTTGTTCGCCGGCATCGGCACCGGCTCGTCGCAGCGCAATCCCTGCGCGGCGCCCAGCGCAACCACGTCTTCCATGTCGCGCACGCCCCATTCAGCGTCCGTGGCGCGCAACTGTGCGTCGAAGGCGGCATTGCTCGGCGCGGTATGCGCGCCGCCGCGGCGATAGGGACCATACAGGTAGAGCACGCCGCCGGGCTTCAGCAGCTTGCCCGCGCCGGCGAACAGTGCCTCGGCCGCGGCCCACGGCGAGATATGGACCATGTTGATGCAGACGATGGCATCGGCGACATCGATGCCCCAGGGCTGGCGGCACACGTCAAGGTCCAGCGGCGCGCGCACATTGGCCAACCCCGCATGCGCGGTCCATGCGGCAATCGATTCGCGCGCGGCACTGTCGGGATCGCTCGGCTGCCAGGTCAGGCCTGGAAACGCCGCGGCAAAGTGCACCGCATGCTGGCCGGTGCCGCTGGCGATTTCCAGGACCGTGCCGCTGGCGGGCAGCACATTGCGCAGCACCGCGAGGATGGGCGCGCGATTGCGCTCGGTGGCGGGCGCCATGCGGCGCGCGTCGGGGTCGTGGGTCTGGTCGGTCATGGCGACTGGCTCGTTTGCCGGCTCGTTTGCCGGCTCGTTTGCCGGCTCGTTTGCCGGATTAACGGCTAGCGTAGCAGACTCCGCGCGGACCCGGGATGCACCGGCGGCGGCGAATCGCCGCCGCCTTCATGCCACGGCGACCGCCTGGCGTCAGGCCTTCGACAGCTTCACGCCCGTCGGATCCCCGGTCAGGTACCCCACCGCCGCGCCGAAGCGGTCCTTGTAGTTGGCACGCACCAGCGGGTCGAGCGTGGGCTTGACCGTGTCATGCAGCGGCGATTCCCAGTCGCCCACGTGCTGGAAGTTGCTCATCACATAGGTCCAGCCGTTGATCTCGTCCACCGCATGCAAGCCGGTCGATTCGGCGCCGGCCGGGCACGACAGTACGCGGCTCAGCACTTTCGTATCGACGTTGTAGGCCCACAGGAAGTTGTTGACGTGGGTGTTGCTGTCCTCGCCGACGAACAGCGTGCGCAGCTTCTCCGAGAACTTGAGGTTATCGGGCGTGGCGACCTTGTCCGGGTTGGCGAAGTTGCCGAGCGCGTCCTGCTGCTTCATCTTGCCGCCACCGAGGTCTTCGCTGACCAGCGCCGGCACCGCGGCCATGTCGACCGGCACCCATTCGCTGTCGATGGCGCTTCCGCCCTTGTCGGTCTGGCCGCCCTTCAGGTTCAGCTCATAGACGGCGCCGGAGTACGGGCCTTCGACCTGGATGTCGCCCGCGTTGGCGGCATTGCCGGCGAGCATGCTCGACTCGATGCGCGACATCGCGGAGTAGGCCTTCTTGTCCTTGATGTTGACCGTGGTGCCTTCCATCTTGGTGAAGCCCAGGCTGCCGCCGACCAGCGCGGCGTAGCGGTGGGTTTCCAGGTAGGCCGCGGCCTTTTCCATGCCCGGCACCAGCTTGATCCAGTTGGCCTTGCCGTTGTACAGGATGCGGGTGTAGCTGCTGTCGTTCGGGTTGGCGGTCTGCACGTCCATGATGTCTGCCAGCCGGATGCCGCCATCGACCAGCGCGCGGATCTCGGCGCTGGTGGCGCTGCCCAGCTTGATCCACGACAGCGTGGCGCTGCCCGGGCCGACGCCCGAGGTCTGCTGCCACTTGCCCACGTACAGCGAGCCGCTGGAGAGGTCGCGCGCCTTGTCGGCGATGAACATGAACAGGCCGCCGTTGGTGGCATCGTCGCCCATCAGCACGGTGCGCTCGTCGGGCATGACCTGCACCAGCTCGTGCGAGATGCGGCCGAGGCAGTAGTGCTTCTTGATGGTGCCGGTGCCGTCTGGGTTGACCGTCACTTCGGGCAGGTGGCCGTAGTTGTAGGCGTTGGCCCTGGTGGCGTCGCCATACAGGTTCTGGCTGTAGCCCTGCAGTTGCGTGACGGCGTTGGCGTCCTTCAGGTCGGTTTCGTACTCTTCGCTCGACAGGTGGGTGTTCCACGGCGACAGGCTCGCGCCGCAGGTGATCCACAGGCCGTTGACGCCGGAGGTATCGACGTTGTGGTACTTCACCGGGGTCAGCTTGCCGGTGGCGGGGTCCTGGTCCAGCGTCACCACGGCGATCGGCGACGGCAGCAAGCCGTACATGCTGGCGTTGTTCTGGTTGCGCGAGGTGTACTCGAACTGCACCACCGCGAACACGGTGTTGCCCTTGACGCCGGGCACGGCCGGGTTGGCCAGCGTCAGCAGCGAGCTGCCGTCCGGTGCGTCGGAGAAGAACTGGCGTTCCTTGCCGGCCACGGAGTTGTCCAGGATCGGCTGGTTGTTGATGTTGTAGTAGCCGCCAGCCACGACAGTGCCGCCCTTGCCGTCCGGCAGCATGTCGCCGGTGATGAAGAACGGCTGGTATGCAAGCTTGTAGGTGGTGCTGCTGCCGTCGCTGAACGACACTTTCAGGCTCGAGCCCACGGTGGTGGTCGCCATCGCCGCGGGCTCCGCCAGCGTGGGCGCGTTCATGGGGATGAACTCGGCCGTGGTGAAGGTGGCGCCAGGCGCCGTGGCGGGTGAAGGTGCCGCCACGGCATCGTCGCCGCCGCCGCAGCCGGCCAGCAGGCCGGCGGAAGCCAGGCCAAGCGGAAGCATCGGCGCGCCCGCCAGCAGTTTCAGGGCCTTGCGGCGGCCAGCATCAGGTTGTTGTTGCATGGTTTTATCCGGGGAAAGGGATGGATCTGGTTTTTTGACTGCTTGATCGCGCCGGCACCACGCGGGCGGCCGGGCACCTGTTGGCACAGGCGGGCGGCGGACGGCATTGCGCCCGACCGCCGCAGATCGTAGGGCGTCTTTGTGACAGGAAGTTGACGATGCAACACTTGAGGCGGGGCGCGGCCGGGATGGGTAATCCGCTGCGGTACACTTGCGGATTCTGTCCGCGACCGCACCGCGCAGCTTTTTTCCATCTGTCCCGCTTGCCGACCTACACGCTAGCCCGCCCCGTCCAGGCCGAAATCGAAATCCGCAAGAGCCGTTTCCTGGCCCTGGCCTTGCCGGTGGCCGACCGCGACGCGGCCATGGCCGTGCTGCAGGCGCTGCGCGCGGAACACCCGACCGCTACCCATGTGTGCTGGGCGCTGCTCGCCGGCGGCGCGTCGGGCATGTCCGACGACGGCGAGCCTTCCGGCACAGCCGGCCGGCCGATCCTGGAAGTGCTGCGCCACCACGACCTCGACGGCGTGCTGGCCGCGGTGGTGCGCTACTATGGCGGCGTCAAGCTGGGCGCTGGCGGGTTGGTGCGCGCTTACACCGATGCCATCGCCGCCGCGCTGAAGTCGGCCGACCGCATCGAGCGCATCGCCTACGCCACGCTGACGATATCGGTCGACTATGCCGACGAGCCGCGCGTGCGCCGCTGGATCGAGCAGGCCGCCCAGCACGGCTGCACGCTGGCCGATACCGCCTACGGCGCGCTGGCAACGCTGGTGCTGCGCCTTCCAGCCACGCAAGTGGATGCGGCCCGCGATGCCTTGCGCGACGCCACCCATGGACGCGCGCAGTTTCCGCAGGCACAGGACGAATCCCATGGATGAACGCGCAGCGTCCGTCGCTGACATCGACGGGGAATTCACCGCACAGGTGCTGCCGGGTGGCCAGACCTTTGCCGCATCGCCCGAACTGAGCTTGCTGGAAGCCGCGTTGCTCGACGGTGTGCCGCTGCCCAACTCCTGCCGCAACGGCACCTGCCGCGCCTGTGCCAGCCGGCTGCTTGCCGGATCCATCCGCTACCGGATCGAATGGCCTGGGCTGAGCCTGGATGAGAAAGAGGACGGGCTGATCCTGCCGTGCGTGGCTTGTGCGGTCAGTGATGTGGTGATTGAGCCGGTGTCACTGGGGTGAGGCGGCTTATCCCCCGACCTCCAGAAAAAACCGCATCGCCAGCTTCAACCCATCCGGCCCGGCCGGATCCGAGAACGCGTGCCCTCCCGCCCCGCCGCTCCAGGCGTGGCCCAGCCCTTCGATCCGCACCAGCCGCAGGTAGGGCGCCTTGCCCTCGGTCCAGTCGAACACATCGACCGCACGCCGCATGCCGCGCTGGACGCGCCGCGCCGGCACGGCAGCGAGGGGATGCGCGCCTTCGGGCTGCAGGTGCATCCACAGCGCCGCCGCCGCGGTGGCGTTGCTGAAATCGACCATGGCGTCGGCATCGCCATGCAGCAGCAACAGCGGCGGCGGGCGCCGGCCGGCAAGGCCCAGGCGCAGCGCGCGGACGGCCTGCGCATCAGGCCCGCGCTGGCCGCGCATCGCGCGTGTTGCCTGGGCCGCGTTGGTGGCGCTCCACGGCACTGCACCGGAATGCGAACCGACCGCCGCGAAGCGCGCGGGATAGCGCAGGCCGAGCGTCAATGCCATCGCCCCACCCGCTGACAGGCCGAGCACACTGACGCGATTCGCCGCCACCGGATGCATGCGGCATGCCTGCTCGATCATCGCCATCAGCAGGCCGGCTTCCACTGCGCCCTGCCCGGCGGGCTTGAACCAGTTCCAGCAGCGCTGCGCATTCGCCTGCGAACTCTGCTCGGGCAGCAGCACCACCCAGCCGGCTTCGCGCGCCACGGCGGCGGCACGCGTGACCGCGGCGAAGCTGGCGGTGTCCTGCCCGCAGCCATGCAGCAACACCAGCATCGGTGCGCGGCGCCTGCCATTGGCGCCTGCCGGCACGAAGATGCGATAGCGCCGCGGCGCGAGCGGCCCGGCGCCCCAGCTGCCCTCCTCCCAGCGCCCGCTGCCGCGGCTGCGCGGCGGCTCGGCCGGCGATACCACGCCGGACAGCGCGCGTTGCGTGGCCGCGGTGACTGCAGCGGATTGCTTCACCGCGTTGCGCACGATGGCCTCGGTCATCGGCCTGGTGATGTTGCGGTTGAGCTCGCGCTGCATGCGGCGGGCATTGCGCGTGGCGGCCTTGTTCAGCGTGGACCAGAGCTTTGCACCGGAAGAGCGGGGCATGCGGTGTCCTGTCGGCGTGGGTAACCCGTGCATCATATGCCGAGTCGCGTGCATGGCATGGCGCACAGCGTCCGCATTGCATGCAACGCGATCGCGATCACTGCCTACAATGCAAGGGTCGTGTCGCGCCGAGGCACGGACAGGAGGCGAGCATGATCGATGCAACGAGCCAGTTCAGGCCTTTGGATCCGGGCCGCGTTAACCTGATGGATCCGCTTGAAGTGCAGTACTGGTGCCGCGAGCTTCACTGCAGCGAGCAGGATCTCGAAGCGGCCGTCGATGCCGCCGGCGACCATATCGCCGCGGTGCGGGACCAGCTGGAGTCAGGCCAGCCGGGCACCCCGCCACACTGAAGCCAGGCACGGCCGGATCATGCCGGCCGTGCCTGTCATGATGTCTGCCATGTACCAGCAATAAGCGCAGTGCAGACCGGAATTCAGTAATGCTGTGTTCGCGTGGGGCGAGTTTTGCTGCATGATTTCGGGCCCGGGTCAGGCCTGGCATCAGACCGTGCCAACCCGGGATCCGGGTACAAGGGGGTCACCTACACGAGGACGCACCGATATGACCATCAAGCTGCCGGCCATCACCATTTGCGCAGCTCTGCTCGCCCCTGCCGCCTGGGCAGGCAACGACACCCACTGGAGCTACGCCGGACCGACCGGCGCCGGCCATTGGGGCGAGCTCGACGCCGGCTACAAGACCTGCACGCTGGGCAAGCACCAGTCGCCCATCGATATCCGTACCGACAAGGCCGTGAGCGCCGACCTGAAGCCGATCGGCTTTGGCTACACCGCGACGCAGGCAACCGTGGTCAACAACGGCCATACCATCCAGGTCAACTTGCCTGCGGGCGGGCAAGCCGAGTTCGACGGCACGGCGTACAAGCTGGTGCAGTTCCACTTCCATACGCCGAGCGAGGAGAAGATCAACGGCAAGGCGTACCCGCTGGTGGCGCACCTGGTGCACCAGAACGCAGAAGGCAAGCTGGCGGTGGTGGCGGTGCTGTTCAAGACCGGGCGCGAGAATGCGGCGTTGCAGCCGGTCTTTGCCAGGCTGCCGGCCAGGGCCGGTGAATCGCGCGAGCTGGGTGCGCCGATTGACGTAGCGGCGCTGCTGCCCGCGCAGCAATCCTACTGGGCGTTCACCGGCTCGCTGACCACGCCGCCTTGCAGCGAGGATGTGAAGTGGCAGGTGTTGAAAACGCCGGTGGAGATTTCGGCGGCACAATTGGCGGCGTTCCGCAAGCTTTACCGGATGAATGCGCGGCCGGTGCAGCCGTTGAATGGGCGGGTCGTGCAGGCGGGACAGTGAGGATCGTGCGCATCCCATGACCTTTGCCTGGCCGCTTGGGTGCTCCCTCTCCCGTTTGCGGGAGAGGGAGAAAACCGGCGGTATGGCACCGACCTGCGATCAGGAAAGCCCGCGCATCGCCAGCTCGCCGCCCAGCACCAGCAGCCCGCAGAAAAACAGCTTGCGAAAGCGCTCCGCACTGATGCGATGCCGCAGCCATTGCCCGATGAACATGCCGCCGAGCGCGGGCACCAGCGCCAGCAGTGAAGCCCCCAGCACCGGTGTGTGCAGCAGCGATCCGCCCAGCGCCAGGCTGACCGCCAGCGCAATGGTCGATATCGTGAAGGACAGACCCAGCGCCTGCACCAGGCTTTCCTTTTCGAGTCCCAACCCTTGCAGGTAAGGCACGGCGGGAATCACGAACACGCCGGTCACCGCAGTGATCGCGCCAGTCACCAGGCCGACCAATGGCCCGAGCCAGGCCTCCGCCGCCGGCTTGACGTGCAACTTTACCGCCGCCAGTCCAACCACCGCGTACAGCACCAACGCCACGCCCAGCGCCGAGGTGGCATGCGTCGTCAACCCTGCCGGCACCAGCGCGGTGCACAGCCACGTGCCGGCGCAGATCGCCGCGAGCATCGGCCACAGACGAAGTACCAGTCGCCCGAAGCGGGGACCGCTGAACAGCTGCACCACGTTGGTCACCATCGACGGCGCCACCAGCAGCGCCGCGGCCTGCGCCGGCGGCATCAACAGCCCGAGCAGCCCCACCGCGACGGTGGGAAGGCCCAGGCCGACCACGCCTTTGACAAAGCCGGCCAGCAGGAAGGTCAGGCCGATAAAGGCGGCTTGCGTGCCGATGGCTTCCATCGTCATCGCTGGCTCCTTCAGCCGGGCTTGCGGTCGTGCACCGCGCGGCTGTCGGCGGGGGCTTCGTCGCGCGCGTGCATGCCGTAGTCGCGCAGCACCTGTGCCACACGCAGGCGGTAGTCTGCGAACACGCCACCGCGGCCGGCGGCCTGCGCCTCGCGGTGCGCCACGGTATTGCGCCAGGCGATCACCGCGGCCTCGTCACGGAAGAACGATAGCGACAGGACCTTGCCCGGGTTGGTCAGGCTCTGGAAGCGTTCGACCGAGATAAAGCCGTCGATGGTCTCCAGCTCGCTGCGCAGCCTTGCGGCGATATCGAGGTAGGCATCGCGGCGGCCCGCTGCGGGCTCGACTTCAAAGATGACGGCGATCATGAGGGCTCCGTGCTTTTAGTAGGGGTCTCAGCAGAAATGCGGGATGCGTGCGTTCAACGAAGGACGATACCGGAACGCGCGCGCCAGTGCGGCCGGATCGGCGCCGCGCGCCAGCAACGCGCGGACCGTGGCGCCGGCGAGCGCCTGCGCCAGCCTGTCGCCGGGACACGCGTGGCGGCCGTGGCCGAAGGTCCATGGGCGTTTGCCATCCGCCATGCCAATGCAGGAAGCCGCGGCCAGCAGCACCAGCACCGCGTCGCCGGCCTTGATGTCGTGGCCGCACAGGCGAGCATCGGCGGCGAGGAATCGCCGCGTGTTCTGCACCGGCGGATCCAGCACCGCCACTTGCGCGGCCAGTACTTCCGGCGCGGTACCGGCCCGCACCGTGCCACGGCCGAGATGCAGCAGTGTATTGCCTGCCAGCGCGGCGGTGGCTTCGCAGGCCTGCACCAGCAAGCCGATAGTGTTGGCCGACACCGCTTGCGCATCGATGCCCGCAGCGCGCGCGGCCTGGTGCAGCGACGGCAACGGGCCTGCTGCCGGTACGGCATCGGCGAGCCAGTTGCCGAGCCATTGCGCGGCGTCGGCGCCGGCTTGCACGGCGTTCGCATCGGCGAGCGGCGACTGTGCGGCGGCAAAGGCTGCCACATGGCCGGCCGCTGCCACGGAGGTAGCGCGATCCACGGCGACCGGCAAGCCGAGCAGGTCGGCCAGCGTCACCACCGGCAGCGTGAACAGGAAGCCATTGATGCGCCCGGCGGACAATGCCGTGTCGGCGTCCAGCAGTTCAGCCAGCGCAGCCGCGCGATGGGCGGCGATGGACGCGTCGATGGTGGCCAGCATCGGCATCAGCAATCCCTTCAACGGCGCGTGCGCCGCGCCGTCGTTCATGCGGATCAGCCGGCCGAAGAGATCGCCGGCGGGCGAGCCGGCCAGTACGGGCGGCACCGGCTGCGCGGGCGGGCGCACGCGGCACTCGGGATGGGACAGCACCTCCGCCACTTCACGCGCGCCGGCGGCCACCCACAAGCCGAGCCGCTGGTCGCGGAAGAACGGCCGGTGCGTCGCCAGTTCGCGGTAGTACGGGTAGGGATCGGGGTGCGTGACGGCGCTAAGCGGGTCGATGGCGGCGTCGGTATCGGACACGGCGGCAGGCAGCATGGCGGCACACGAGGACTGAATGTGCCGCCAGTTTGCCGCGTGCGCCGGGGAAACGCTTCACGGCGACGTGAAAGATGGATTGCTCGCGTGGCGGTTCGCAGCCACCGGCTCGTCATCCCTGTGCGCCAGCCGGTACAACACCGGCAACACCAGCAACGTCAGCGCCGTCGACGACAGGATGCCGCCAATCACCACCGTGGCCAGCGGACGCTGCACTTCTGCGCCCGTGCCGGTGGCCAGCGCCATCGGCACGAAGCCCAGCGAAGCCACCAGCGCGGTCATCAGCACGGGCCGCAGCCGCGTCAGCGCACCGTCCCGGATCGCCTGGTCCAGCCCCAGGCCCTCCTCGCGCAGCGAGCGGATGAACGACAGCATCACAAGCCCGTTCAGCACCGCCACGCCGCACAGCGCGATAAAGCCGACCGCGGCCGAGATCGACAGCGGAATGCCGCGCAGCCACAGCGCGAGGATGCCGCCGGTCAGCGCGAACGGGATGCCGGTGAAGACCAGCAGCCCGTCCTTGACGTTGCCGAACATGGCGAACAGCAGCACGAACACCAATCCCAATGCCAGCGGAACCACCACGCGCAGCCTTGCGGTAGCGGACTGGAGCTGCTCGAAGGTGCCGCCCCAGCTGGTCCAGTAGCCGGCAGGGATGCGCACGCGCTCGCGAATGGCGGCCTCCGCCTCGGGCACGAAGCTGCCGATATCGCGCCCGCGCACGTTGGCGCTGACCACTATTCGGCGCTTCCCGTTCTCGCGCGAAACCTGGTTAGGGCCAGGCGCGATCTCCACGGTGGCGACTTCGCTGAGCGGGATATAGCTGGTGCGCGCGCCGGCCACGGCATCCTTCGGCAGCGCCACCGGCAGGCGCCGCAGCGCTTCCACGTCTTCGCGCACGGCATCGGGCAGGCGCACGACGATGTCGAAGCGCCGGTCGCCGCTGAAGAAGGTGCCCGACACCTTGCCGCCGATGCCGATCGCCACGGCCTCCTGGATATCGCTCAGGTTGAGGCCATAGCGCGCGGCCTTGTCGCGGTCGATATTGACGCTGAGCATCGGCAACCCGGTGGTCTGCTCGACCTTGACCTCGGCAGCGCCCGCAATGCCCTGGAGCACGGAGGCGATGCGGTTCGCGGTGTCTTCCAGCACGGCATTGTCGTCACCGAACACCTTGACCGCCACGTCCGAGCGCACGCCCGAGATCAGCTCGTTGAAGCGCAGCTGGATCGGCTGCGAGAACTCGTAGTTGTTGCCGGGGAGCTTGCCAACCTCCTCGCGGATCGCGACGATCAGCTCGTCGCGCGTGCGGCGCGGCGCGGGCCATTCGGACTGCGGCTTGAGCATGATGTAGCCGTCCGAGATATTCGGCGGCATCGGGTCGGAGGCGATCTCGGCGGTGCCGGTGCGCGCGAACACGCGTTCGATCTCCGGGAATTTCGCCTTCAGCGTGGTCTCGACCTGCTGCTGCATCGCCACCGACTGCGTCAGGCTGGTGCCGGGAATGCGCAGCGCCTGGATGGCGAGGTCGCCCTCGTTGAGGCTGGGCACGAACTCGCTGCCCAGGCGCGTGGCGATCGCCAGGGACAGCGCCACCGCCACGCCGGCCAGCGCCAGCACCACCGGCGTCGCCGACAGTGAGCGGTCCAGCAGCACGGCATAGCGGCGCCGCGCCCAGGTCATCAACCGGTTCTCGCGCTCGGCCACGCGATTGCCGATGGCCAGCGCCACCGCCGCGGGAACGAAGGTGACAGACAGCACCATCGCGCCCAGCAGCGCCAGCACCACGGTGATCGCCATCGGGTGGAACATCTTGCCCTCGACGCCGGTCAGCGCAAAGATCGGCAGGTACACCACCATGATGATGAGCTGGCCGTACAGCAACGGCCGGCGCGCCTCGCGCGCGGCGGCGAAGACCTCGTGCAGGCGTTCGGTGCGCGTCAGCGCGCGGCCATGGCGTTGCTGCGCATGCGCCAGGCGCCGCACGCAGTTCTCGACGATCACCACCGCGCCATCGACGATGATGCCGAAGTCCAGCGCGCCCAGGCTCATCAGGTTCGCGCTGGTGCGGGTATGGACCATGCCGGTAAAGGTGAACAGCATCGACAGCGGGATCACCAGCGCAGTGATCAGCGCCGCGCGCAGGTTGCCGAGGAACAGGAACAGGATGGCGATCACCAGCACCGCGCCTTCCAGCAGGTTCTTCTTCACCGTGGCGATGGCCTTGTCGACCAGCGTGGTGCGGTCGTACACGGTGATCGCCTTCACACCGGCCGGCAGCGTGCGGTTGATCTCCGCCATCTTGCGGTCGACGGCCTGCGACACCGTGCGGCTGTTCTCGCCGAGCAGCATGAAGACCGTGCCCAGCACCACCTCGCGGCCATCCTCGGTGGCGGCGCCGGTACGCAGCTCGCCGCCGGTCTGCACGCTGGCCAGGTCGCGCACGCGGATCGGCTGGCCTTGCGCGGTGCCGACGATGACGTCGCGGATATCGTCGAGCGAGCGCACCTGGCCCGGCACGCGCACCAGGTATTGCTCGCCGCGCCGCTCGATATAGCCGGCGCCGACGTTGTCGTTGTTCTTCTCCAGCGCGGTCACCACGTCGGCGAGCGACAGGCCATACGATGCCATCCGTTCAAGGCTGGGCGCCACCACATAGGCACGCGCATGGCCGCCGATGGCATTGACCTCGGTCACCCCCGGCACGTTGCGCAGCTGCGGACGGATCACCCAGTCCTGGATTTCGCGCAGGTCGGACAGCGTGTACGGCGTGCCGTCCGGCTTGCGCGCGTTGGGCTCGGCTTCGACGGTCCACAGGTAGATCTCGCCAAGGCCGGTCGAGATCGGCCCCATCGCAGGCGTAATGCCGGTGGGAAGCTTGTCGCGCGCTTCCTGGATGCGCTGGTTGACCAGCTGCCGCGCGAAATGGATATCGGTGCCTTCGCGGAAGATCACCGTGACCTGCGACAGCCCGTAGCGGGACAGCGAGCGGGTCTGCTCCAGCCCAGGCAGGCCCGCCATCACGGTCTCGACCGGATAGGTGATGCGCTGCTCGGTCTCCAGCGGCGAATAGCCGGGCGCGGCGGTGTTGACCTGCACCTGGACGTTGGTGATGTCAGGCACGGCGTCGATCGGCAGCCGGGTGTAGTTGTACAGTCCCAGCGCGGCCATGCCGAGCACGGCCAGCAGCACCAGCCAGCGCTGCTCGATGGCAAAGCGGATCAGGCGTTCGAACATGGCGCCTCCCGCTCAATGCTCATGCCCGGCGCTGGCCTTGCCCAGCTCGGACTTGAGGATGAAGCTGTTGGCCGCGGCATAGCGCGCGCCGGCCTGCAGGCCTTCGGTGATCTCGACCAGCTTGCCGCCGCTGCGGCCGGTCTTGACCGGCTGCACGGCAAACCCGCCCGGCACCGCGACGAACACGGCGCTGCGCCCGTCAACCTGCTGCACGGCATCGGCTTCCACCGTGACCGGCACCTGCGCCGCGGCACCGAGGACGCTGACGGTGACGAACAGGCCGGGCCGCCACGCCATGCCGGGATTTGCCAGCGTCACGCGTGCCTTGGCGGTGCGGGTCTGTTCCCCGAGCAGCGCGCCCACGTAGGAGACCTTGCCCTCTGCCTGCGTCTCGGAGGCGGTGGAGCGGATCCTGACGGTCTCGCCCACGCGCACCTGGTCGAGGTCGCGCGCCGACACCACGAACTCGGCCCATACCGAACTCAGGTCCGAGATGGTGAAGACGCTGGCGTCTTCCTTGACGGCCTCGCCCAGCGACAGGTGCTTCTCCACGATGATGCCGTCGAACGGGGCGCGCAGCGCGAACTGGTTCAGGCTGCCGCCCTTGCCATCCTGAGCGGCGCTCTCCGACGCGCCGATCGCAACCAGCTTCTGCCTAGCGTTCTGCACGGCGATCTGCGCCTCTTCCAGCGCGGTGCGGGCCTGCTGGTAGTCCTGCTCGGCCGAGATCTTTTCTTGCCACAGCGTCTTCTCGCGCGCATAGGTGGCGCGCGCCAGCGCCTCGCGCCGCTGCGCCGCGAGCAGTTCGCTGCGCTGCTCGGCCAGTGCCGTGCTGGCGATCACGGCCAGCACCTGGCCTTTGGCGACCTGCTCGCCCAGGTTGGCCGGCACCGCCTGGGCCACGCCCGCGACGCGCGGCACCACGTGGGCGGTGCGGTCGTCGTTGAAGCGGATCTCGCCGGGGAAATCGACACTGCCGCGCAGCGGCGCGGGGCCTGCCGTGGCGATGCCGATGCCGGCCTGCTGCACCTGCTCCGGCGTCAGCCTGATGACGTGGGGCTGGTCGGCGGCCTGCGCGGGCGCAGCGGCGGCAGCGGCGGCAGCGGGGGCGCTGGCCGGCGAACTTGCCGGCTGGTCGTGCGCGTGGCCGTCGCCATGGTCGGCATGCTCGCCTTGTTCAGCGTGTTCGCCATGCTCATGCCCGGCCTCGCCGGAGCCGCCGCCCTTGCCCGTGAACAGGATCGCCGCGCCGCCCAGCAGCCCCGCGACCAGGATGGCCACCACCGCGGCCCGTTGTTGCTTGCTTATTGCCATGCTTGGAGCCTTCCGTATCAGTGTCCGAGGATGCGGTCGATGCTGGCGGCCGCGTCATAGGTGCGGGCCAGTACGTCCAGGTAGCGGATGCGCGCCTGGAACAGGGTGCGCTGGGCATCCAGCACATCGAGGAAATTGAACTTGCCGGCCTCGAACCCGCGCGAAGCGGCGGCATACGCCTGCTCCGCCGCGGGCAGCACCGAGCCCTGCAGCGTCTGCGCCGCGGCGCGCGACACCGACAGCTGCGTCGACGCCTGCTGCAGTTCATTGGCCAGCCGGATGCGGTTGGCGGCATGCACATCCTGCGCGCGGTCTGCGCGGCGCAGCGCCGCGTACAGGTTGCCCTGGTTGCGGTCGAACAGCGGCAGCGGGATCGCCACGCCCAGCACGGCCATGTTGCGGTTGGCCTCGTTGTCACGCTTGGCGCCGAGGCTGACGGTGACGTCGGGGTACTGGCGGCTGCGCGCCACCGCCACTTCGGCGCGGCTGCGTTCGGCGGAGAGCCGGCTGGCGGCCAGCAGCGGTGAATCTTCCAGCGCGGTCTCCAACGCGGCGGGCGCGGGGCGCGACGGCAGCGCGTCGAGGTCGCCCTGTGCCTGCGCGAAGCGCGGCGCTGCATTGCCCCACAGCGCGGCCAGCGACTGCCGTGCGGACTGCAGCGCGCCGGTGGCCTCGGCCAGCTCCAGCTCGGCGTTGGCCTGCTCGACCTGCGCGCGCGTCGCTTCCAGCGGCGCGACCTTGCCGGCGGCGACACGGCGCGATGCGGCCTGCGCCGCACGGCTGGCAATGCCGACCGAGCCCTCGGCCAGCTTGACGCGCTCCTGCGCGACCAGCACGCCGAAGAAGCGCGCGATCGCCGCGGCGCGCAATTCCGCGCGCACGCCGCCCAGCTCTGCCTGCGCCAGTTCGCGGCCACGCTCGGCCACGCCGATGCGGGCGGCGCGCTTGCCGCCCAGCTCGATCGGCACGTTGAACTGGCCGGTGGTCGAGCGCGTGGCGCGGCGCGTGTCTTCCATCGACACCGCCAGCTCGGGGTTGGGAATCATGCGCGCCTGCGTCAGGTCGCCCTCGGTGGCGTCCAGCTCCTTGCCGGCGGCGGACAGCGCGAAGCTGCCGGCTTCGGCCAGCGCCAGCGCGGCGTCCAGCGTCAGCGTGCCGGATGGCTCGGATATGCCCGCACCGCTCGCACCGGTGGCGTACGGCGAGGGTTGGATGGCGGATGGTGGCGTCTGGGCGACGCCGGCAAGCGGGCTGGTCAGGACGGCCGCCAGCCCCAGCGGCAGCAAAAGTCTTCGCATCGAATTGCACCAGGAAAGAAACCGGGAATTCGGCGAGACGCCTGAGTTCAGCGAATCAGGAAGAAGTCAGGGAAGCGGGTAGCGTCGTCTCGCCGGCTAAGCGAGACGGGGCCACTGCGGGCGGTCGGGGGCCCTGGCGCTGTGGGAGGAGAAACCGGATTGCGGCGGGGCCTGCGCCAGTGCAACGCGCTGGCTGGCCTGCACGCGTGGCCCGTCGGCGCGTGCGAACGGCACCGAGGCGATATGGCAGACGCCGCAGTCGGGATCGGCAACGCCCAGCTTGTCGACATCGGCGCCGGCCTTGGTTGCATGCTGGCCGGCATCGGCCTTGTGCTGGTGCTCGTGATGCCCCAGGTGCGTCTTGGCCGCCGTTGCCACCTCATGCCGGCAATACGCGGCCGCTCCCGCCCAGGCGAACTGGAGCGGCAGGATCAGCGCGAGGACGATGAGGAGCAGGCGTTGCATGTCGGGAATGGCGGCGAGCCGCAAGTTTAACCGAGGCTGGCCGGGGTTCACGCGATGAGCCGATTACATTTGCGTCATGCCATAACGGGTGAAGGATGGTAAATTTTATTTCAAATTTTTTGAATGACTTATCCACACCGATCCCCGTTTTCGCTCGGCAAAGGCTCCTATAGTTCGTTACATGAACGGCACGTACTCAATGCCAAACGTTCTGCCAGATTCAACGAACAATACTGGAGAAATCTATGACCAAGACCGCCCGCTTCGCTTCCGCCCTGTTCCTGTCACTGGCCGCCCTCGGCGCCGCGCACGCCGCTACCGCGGCCGAACAGCTGCCCGGCGACAAGTATGGCTACGAGTTCCGCTCGCACGATGCCTTCACCGATGGCGCCCGCGCCGGCAAGCCCGATCCGTATGTGGACGGCGCCCGCACGGTGGCCGGACTGGACCGTCGCGGCGTGTCGGCGGCCCCGGCGCGCAGCTTCGACCCGTACAGCGAAGGCAGCCGCGTGGGTGGTTTCGACCCCTACGGCGAAGGTGCGCGTGCGTAATTGCCGTGGGTTTGCTCCCCTCTCCCGCCTGCGGGAGAGGGGAGCCTTTGCCAGTGCCGTCAGCTTACGTTCAGCGCATCCAGGCGCGACCCCTGGCTACGGGCAGCGGCCTCAATCCTCCCGCCCCATTCGCCGCATCGCCTCCCGCATGGTCCGCATCTGCGCGCTGAACACGGTGCAGGCTTCGCAGATCGCCAGGTGGCCGCGCACGCGCAGCCGTTCCACCCACGACAAAGGCTGGTCCAGCCCCTTCATGGTCAGGTGGTGGACTTCTTTGCAGTCTGGCAGCAGGCGGCGGGCGGGGCGGTCGGGCATGGTCGTTGCCGAGGGTTAAGTGGACGAGATCGTTCGCAAGGGCCGATCAGCCCTCGCCGGCAGCGCCACGCTGCCCGAACCAGCGCAGTTCCAGGCACTCGCGCAGCCGCATGCGGGCCCGGTACAGCATGGCCCATGCATTGGTCGCGCTGATCTGCAAGACCTGACAGATTTCTTCGGTATCGAGCTCCAGCCATTCGCGCATCATGAAGAGCCGGCCCAGCCGCGGCGGCAGCCGGTCGACGCATAGCTGCAGGATTTCAAAGAACTCGCGGCGCTCGAAGGCGCGCTCGGGATCGCCCCAGTCGGAAGGCGGATCCTGGTAGTGGCCGTTGCGCGTGAACAGCGCATCCAGCGCCTCCTGCTCCGACGGGGCCTCGCCGTCCTCCGGCGCCACCAGCGCCAGCCGCACCTCGCGCCGGCCGCTGCGCAGGCTGTCGATCAGCTTGTGCTTGAGGATGCCGACCAGGTAGGTGCGCAGCGACGAGTGGCCGGCAAAGCGCTCCGGGTGCTCCAGCGCGGCCAGCAGCGTTTCCGAGACCGCGTCTTCCGCCAGCACCTCATCGCGCAGTTGCAGGCGCGCAAAGCGCAGCAGGTAGGGCCGTACAGCCTGCAGTTCGGCAGGATCGAGGCTCATGGGGGCGCGTCAGCGGCGTTGGGAGATGCGCCATGATACCGCTGGCGCACGCTTCAGGGCGCGCGCGTCGGTTCAGGCCCCGGAATTGCCCGCACAGCCTGAATACGTCTTCAGTCAGCGGCACCTCCCGCGCGCGGGCATAGCGCGTGGCCAGCTTGAGCAGCTCCTTGATATCGCGTCCGCTGGCCTTGGGGTAGGCCCGCAGCAGCGCCTCGACCAGCCCGTCACCCAGCTCGGCGCCGAACTGCGCCGCCTGCCGCCGCCACAGGCGCCGCGCATCGTCCTTGCCCGGCGTCTCGTAGTGGATGGTGGCGATGCAGCGCGACAGGATGGCATCGTCGACATCGCCGATGCGGTTGGTGGTCATGAACAGCAGGCCATTGAAGTACTCCAGCGTGCGCAGGAACTCGGCGACGATGGCGCGAGGACTTCGGCATAGACCTCGGCGGTCAGCGTCTTGCCCAGCCCCGGCGCGCCCTGGCACAGGATGGTGGTGCCGCCCGACTTGCCGGGCACGAAGTCCTGCACCAGCACGTCCATGTGCGAGGTCAGGATATCGATCAGGTCGCGGTGGTGGTCCGGCAGCACCAGCTTGTCGCGCAGCTCGGGCTGGTAGCGGTACTCGGTCAGGTGCTGCACATGCACCCAGAGATTGCGGTGCCACTCCAGGTGGAACAGGTGCACATAGCCGTGCAGCGGCACCGACTCGAAGCCCGCTTCCACGCCGGCCTCGCGCCAGTGTTGTCGAGCGCCAGCATCTGGAACATCAGCGCGCGCTGGTTCTGGCTCTTGCTCAGCGGGTAGAGCGAATTCCGCCATCACCCATGACAGCATGCCTGAAGCAGCACTTGATCATCCGCATCACGCCGGGCGTTGTTATCCCGACTGCCGCCGTTCATGGCTGGGGGCATGCCCAAACTGCGCGCGGTACGCCTTGCTGAAATGACATGGCGACTGGAACCCGCAGGCCGTCGTCACACTGGCAATCGACGCGTTGCTGGTGCGCAGCATCTCGCGCGCGCGCTTCAGGCGCAGGGTGAGGTAGTAGTGGGTCGGCGACACGTTCAGATAGAACTTGAACATTCGCTGCAGATGCCGCTGCGACAGCCGCACCAGCCGCGCGAGTTCGTCAAGCGACAGCGGCTCCTCGATATTCGCCTCCATCAGCCGGACCACCTCGATCAACTCCGCCCGCGACAGGCCGACGCGCGCATAGACCGGAATCGGTTGGGAATCGGTCGCACTACGTATGCGTTCGAGGATGAACTGCTCGGATACCTGCGTGGCAAGCTTCTGGCCGAAGCGCAGCCCGACCAGATAAAGCATCATGTCGATCGGCGCCGTGCCACCCGTGCAGGTAAGCCGGTCGCCATCGACGACAAACAGTTCGTCCGCGAACTGCACCAGCGGAAACTCTTCGCGGAGCGTGGACCGGTTTTCCCAATGCACGGCGCAGCGGTAGCCGTCCAGCAGCCTGCTGGACATCAAGGCATAGGCGCCTGTGCAGATCCCGCCGAGCGGCATGCCCCGCCCGGCGAGTCCGGCAAGCATCGTGCGCGTGCCGTCGTCGACGGCGTCGCGGATGTCAATGCCTCCGCAGACGATCATCACGTCCGGCAAAGCCGAGGCATCGAGGGCGCGGGTCGGACGCACTGCGATGCCGTTGCTGGCATACGCCGGCGCGCCGTTGGTTGAATAGATCGACCAGCTGTAGTGGTCGGCGCGCCCGAGATAGTTTGCCATGCGCAGCACCTCGACCGCGCTCGAGAACGCAATCATCGAGAAGTCCGGCAAGGTCAGAAAGCCGAAGTGTGCGAGCGCCGACATCGGAGGTGAAGCGCTACCAGCTGGCACGGCTGAAACAGTTACCTCATCGATCTCGTCGTGCATGGCTGGTCGGGATCAGGCTTGCGCCGTGCTTGCCTTGGTGCTGAACAATTGCCTGAGTCCCGAGAACAGGGGTGCCTTCACGGACCCCGGCGCGCGGCCGAAGCTTTCGGTGATGCGGTCCAGGATGATTGCCAGCAGCACGACCGACAGGCCGCTTTCAAAGCCCAGGCCGATATCCAGGCGCTGGATGCTCGCCAGCACCTCGTTGCCCAGGCCGCCGGCGCCCACCATCGACGCGATGATCACCATCGACAGCGCCATCATGATCGTCTGGTTCACCCCCTGCATGATGGAGGGCAGCGCATTCGGGAACTGCACCTTGTACAACAGTTGCCACGGCGTACAGCCGAAGGCGTGGCCGGCTTCGACGATCTCCATGTTCACCTGGCGGATGCCAAGGCAGGTCAGCCGGACCGCTGGCGGCATGGCGAAGATCACCGTGGCAAGGATGCCCGGCACGCGGCCCAGGCCGAAGAGCATCGCCGCGGGTATCAGGTAGACGAACGCGGGCATGGTCTGCATCAGGTCGAGCACCGGACGCACGGTGGCCGCCACCACCCTGCTCCTTGCTGCCCAGATGCCGAGCGGAACGCCGAGCAGCAGGCTGATGACGGTCGAGGACAGCGTAAGGCCCAGCGTGATGATGGTCTGGTCCCAGAAGCCGGTTGCGAAGATCACGAACAGCGACGCGGCGGTGAAGACCGCGAAGCGCCACCCTACGCGCCACAGGCCGATGCCGATGAAGATCGCCATCATCAGCCACATCGGCACGGCTTGCAGCCCGCGCTCGATCAGTTCAGCGAGGCCCCCGATGGCGCGGCCGATGGCGTCGAACGTCGCCGCGTCGTGATCGAGGAGGTAATGGACGGATTGGTCGACCCAGCGACCGAGGGGCAGGAGTTCAGACATGGTTACCTCGCGAGCGCGTGATGGCTTTCAGGATGACGGCGCGGCTGACCGAGCCGCAATAGCAGCCGTCGTCGTCGACGACCGGCAGCGCATTCGGGTTCGCGACCACGCGCTCGACGACATGGTCGAGCGAAGCGTTGCGCCGGATGCTTTCCACCGGCCGTACGCTCTGCGTGGCGTCGCGCGTGACGAAGCCGCGGAGCTTGCGCTGCGCATCGAGCACGAAGGCATAGTCTTCGCCGCCGTTCAGCGTCGCGGCGATGTTGGCCGCGTCGAGTTTCGACAGCGTCGGCACGGCGTTGGTCTGCATCAGGTCGCCGGCGGTCAGGTAGCGGCTCGTATCGATGCCGTCGAAGAACGTACGGACGTAGTTGTCGGCAGGGTTGGCAATGATCTCCTGCGGCGTGCCGACCTGGACGAGCCGGCCGCCCTCCATGATCGCGATCCGGCTGCCGATGCGCAGCGCCTCCTCCAGGTCATGCGATACGAACATGATGGTGCGGCGGTGCTCCTTCTGCAGCTGCAGCAGCACGTTCTGCATCTCCTTGCGCTTGAGCGGGTCGAGGGCCGAGAACGCCTCGTCCATGATCATCAGCGACGGATTGACCGCCAGCGCGCGCGCCAGGCCCACGCGCTGCTGCATGCCGCCCGACAGCTCGCGCGGCAGCTTCTGCGCGAACGTGGCCAGGCCGACCTGCTCCAGCACTTCCATGGCGCGGCGCTCGCGCTCCTTCCTGCCGACCCCAGCCACCTCCAGGCCGAATGCGGCATTGGACAGCACGGTGCGCTGCGGCATCAGCGCGAACGACTGGAACACCATGCTCATGTCCTTGCGGCGCAGCGCGATCAGCTCGCCGCGGCTCACGGCTGCCACATCGCGCCCGCCGATCAGCACCTTGCCGGCGGTCGGTTCGACCAGCCGGTTCACGAGGCGGATCAGCGTCGACTTGCCGGATCCCGACAGGCCCATCAGCACGAATATTTCGCCTTCCCTGACGTCGAACGACACGTTGTGCACACCGACCACGTGGCCGGTGCGCCGGAATACCTCATCCTTCGTCGAACCGGCGGCGAGCATGTCGAGTGCCTGCTTGGGATTGCTGCCAAATACCTTGCACAGACCTTCGACCACGACCTTTGGACTATCCATCGAAACCTCTCCTGGCCCTGCGGGGACTCACTCGTCATATGGCATGCCAACGCTTTCTCCACTCGTCCGGGAAGCGCTGGCGGCGCGTTACTACCTTCCTCCCTGGAATGCCTGAGCAAACCTTGTCGTCGCTTTGCAACCTGCGTTGCGCGATTCCCTACATGGTTGCCAAGAAACGTCCTCCCCTGCCGACTAATTCCGACAAGTGCTTGCGCAAATGCGACAACGGCAATCCGGCAAGGCGAATTTGACGGCGACTGTCCACAAACGGCGCCAACCATCCGACATGGGCGGGACGGCGCTACGTGCGGCGTGGCGCGTCGATACCAGCCACGCGGCGCTTCGGTTCTATCCGGTGCCCGCATGGCCTGATCTACTTGGCGCATGGCATGTGCGCGCACGAGGCGTCCGCGGCCAGTCAACCCAGAGAGGAATCGCATGAACGCGCAGTCTCCTTCACAACAGCACATCCTGACGCTGTCGTGCCCGAGCGCCCCCGGCCAGGTCGCCGCCACCGTCGGGCTGCTCGAGCGCCATCGCTGCTACATCGACGAACTGACCGTCTTCGACGACGACCTGAGCAACCGCTTCTTCCTGCGTTGCGTGTTCCACCCGACGGACGCGCGGGCGCTGGATGTCGGCCGGCTGCGGCAGGAATTCACGCCGATCGCGCAGGGCTACGGCATGCAGTGGGCCATCCACGATGCGCACGCCCGTCCGCGGGTGCTGATCATGGTGTCGAAGCTCGAGCATTGCCTGGCGGACCTGCTGTTCCGCTGGCGCATGGGCGAGCTGAAGATGGATATCGTGGGGGTCGCCTCGAACCATGCCGACCTGGAGCCGCTGGCGCGCCAGCATGACCTGCCGTTCCGGCACTTCCCGATCACGCCCGAGGCCAAGGGCGAGCAGGAAGCGCGCTGGCTGGACCTGTTCGAATCAAGCGGCGCGGAGCTGGTGATCCTCGCCCGCTACATGCAGGTTCTCTCGGCCGCGACCAGCGCGAAACTGGCCAACCGCGCGATCAACATCCACCATTCATTCCTGCCTGGCTTCAAGGGTGCCAGGCCCTATCACCAGGCGCATGCGCGCGGCGTCAAGCTGATCGGCGCGACCGCCCACTTCGTCACCGACGACCTCGACGAAGGCCCGATCATCGAGCAGGCCGTCGAGCGCGTCGATCATTCGTACCGGCCGGAGCAGCTGCTTGCGGTCGGCCGCGACGTGGAATGCATCACGCTGGCGCGCGCGGTGAAGGCGTTCATCGAGCGGCGGGTGTTCCTGAACGGGGACCGGACGGTCGTATTCCAGTAAGCGCAACAACGCGGGCCACGATCGCAAAACGATCGTGGCCCGCGTTGTTGCGAGTGTCGTGGGTTGACGGATTTACTGCGTGTTCTCGAGCCACGCACTGACGCGGTCCCCATGCGCGGCAATCCAGGCGTCGGCGGCTGCATCCGGCTTAGTGCCGTTCTGGATCGCCAGCATCACGCTATCGATCTCGCCCGGCTTCCATTGGAACTTCTTCAGGAAGGCCACGACCGGCTTCGCCTTGTTCTCCAGGCCCGGGTTCACGACGTTGTCGACGTGCTCGGACTCCCCGAACACCTTCTTGGGATCGTCGAGGAAGCGCAGCTTCCACTTGGCGAACATCCAGTGAGGCGCCCAGCCGGTCACGACCACCGGCTTGTTCGCGCTCATCGAGCGCGCCAGCTCGACCGTCATCGCGCTGCCCGAGCTGGGCATCAGCGAATAACTCAGGCCATAGCTCTTGATCGCCTCGGACGCTTTGCGCATCACGCCGGCGCCGGCATCGATGCCGACGATGCGGCCCTCGAACGACGCCTTCTGCGCGTTGAGCTCGTCGATGCTTTTCGCGCTGACGGAAGCCGGAACGATCAGGCCGATCCGCGCTTCGGTAAAGTTGGGCCCGAGGTTGACCACCTTGGCCTTGAACTGCTCCCAATACGCGCCCTGCGTAACCGGCAGCCAGGCGGACAGCGTCGCGTCGAGGTCGCCGCGCGCGACGCCCTGCCACATCACGCCCGCCGCCACCGGCACGAGCTGCACCGGATACCCCAGCTTCTTCTCGATGATGCGCGCGGCCACGTTGGTGGTGGCAACGCTGTCATCCCAACCCTCGACGTAGCCGATCTTCAACGTTGGCTTGGTGTCCCCGAGCGCGAGCGCGCTCCATGTCAGCATGACCGATGCAGCGCCAGTGCAGAATAGTTTTCCGAGAAGTTTCATGTCTACCCTCCTTTAATCGGCGCCGAGGCGCTCACCTTCTGAATACGAACCGTCGGCCGCTGTGCGTGCCAGGCCTCACTTGTCGATCACGAGGTCCGACAGCGGCTTGCTGCAGCACAGCAGCACCATGCCCTGGTCGATCTCGCGCTGGCGGATGCCGCCGTTGTGCTTCATGTCGACCTGCCCGCTGACCAGCTTGACCTTGCACGTCCCGCACATGCCCTGCGTGCATGACGCAGGCAGCCGCACGCCCGACTGGCGCGCCGCGTCCAGCACGTTCTGCCCCGCGCCGCAGGCAATGTCCCGTGCGCTTCTGGCGAAGCTGATGTTGAACCGCGCCATGTCCGCATGGCCGTTGGCTGCTGGTGCGCCCCCCTTGCCCTCCCCGGCAGTCTCGGCCGCTTCGCCGGGGGCGGGCTCAGCGTTCAAGGTCTCGAAGGAGAAGCTCTCCTCGTGGTAGCGCCTGCGATCGAAGCCGGCTTCGTCAAGCAGCTCGCGCACCGCCTTCATGTAGGGGGCCGGGCCGCACGTGAAGATCTCGCGCTCCATGAAATCCGGCGCGACCAGCTTCAGCAGCGGCAGCGACAGGAATCCGGTGACGCCCGGCCAGTTGGTCCGCGCGCCGACACGCTCGCAAACGAACGCGGTGCGGAAGTTCGCCTGGTTTGCCGCGATCAGGTCCAGCTCGCGGGCAAAGATGATGTCGTCCGGCGTGCGCGCGCTGTGCAGGAACACGATGTCGCGGTCTTCGGCGAGATCGTGGTGCGCACGGCTCATCGACATCAGCGGCGTGATGCCCGAGCCCGCGGACAGGAACAGGTACTTGTGTGCCGGGTGCCGCGCGCAGGTGAACTCGCCGCCAGGCCCGAGCATGCGGATCGGCATGCCCGGCGTCACCGTGTCGTGCAGCCAGTTCGACACCTTGCCACCCGGCACCCGCTTGACCGTGATCGAGACCGTGTGCGGCTGCGCCGGCGAAGACGAGATCGTGTAGCAGCGATTGATGGTCTCGCCATCGATGTCGAGTTCCAGCGTGATGAACTGCCCCGGCTCGAACACAAAGGCGCGCCCCTGGGGCGAACGGAAGAAGAAGCTCTTCACGTCGTGCGTTTCCTGCCGCACGTGGCAGCACACCAGCGTTTCCTCCACGTCGCTCGTCCAGCGCTCGGGAAGCGCGTTCCAGAACGCCGGGCGCGTCACCCGGCTGTCCGCCGATTCGAAATGCACCGCATCGCGCATCATGTCGACCTCCGCTCCTTGCGCTCAGGCGCCGATCTGCTCGGCGAGCCGGCGGACATACCAGGCCGAGAACTTCTCGACCAGGCCTTCGGTGAACGGCGAGTAAGGGCCGGGCTCATACGCGCTGCTCGCCGCGCCCCGCTGCGAGTACTCGACCAGCGCGCGATCCTGGTCATTGGTCGCATTCCAGACCGCGGTCAGGTTCTTCACGTCGTAGTCGACGCCCTCGCGCGCATCCTTGTGGACCAGCCATTTCGTGCGCACGAGCGTTTCGCCGGCGGACAACGGAATCACCGAGAACGTGACGATGTGGTCGCTCATGAAGTGATGCCACGAGTTAGGCTGGGTCCAGAAGGAAAGCCCGCCGAGGTCTGCCTGCTCGAAGTTCCCAAGCAGCTTCTTCGAGGCCACCTTCGCGTCCAGCGTCTGCGACTCGCCGCTGCGGTCCAGCGGCAGGCGCTGCGTGCGGAAGCCAGTGGTTTCCAGCAGCCGTTCGATCTCGGCCGACGGCAGCTTCATCGCTTCCCATTGCGCGGCGCGCGTGTCGCAGGTGCGCTCGAACGCTTCCATGCCCTCCGCGTTGGCCGGCGAGCGCTGGTAGCCGAAGCCGTACTCGTACAGCGAAATGGTCAGCTCCGGATGGTTGGCCACGCAGTGGTAGCACTCGCGGTTGTTCTCCATCGTGAGCTTCCAGTTGCCCTGCTCGATGATGTCGACCTGCGCGGCGACCTTGGTGTTCGGCAGGTCGTGCGGCAGCAGGTACGGTTCCATCGCAGCGCGCATCGGCGCGAAGTCCGGCGGCTCCTTGGCCAGGCAGACAAAGATCAGCCCCGCAAGGTTCTCCACGTGTACCGACTTCAGGCTGTGCTTGCAGCGGTCGAACTTCTCGCCCATGTGCTCGGCGAACATCAGCTCGCCGCTCAGGTTGTAGGTCCAGCTGTGGTACGGGCACACGATGTTGCCAACCGTGCCCTTGTCCTCGTTGCACAGCCGTGCGCCGCGATGGCGGCACACGTTGTGGTATGCGCGGACCTGCATGTCGTCGTCGCGCACGATCAGGATCGAGTCCTGGCCAAGCTCGACGGTCACGTAGTCTCCCGGCTCCGGCACGTCGGGCTCGACCGCCACCTGGATCCAGTGCTGGCGGAAGATTGCCTCCATGTCGAGCGCGAAGATTTCCTCGCTCAGGTAAAAAGGCGCCTCGAGGCTGTGGCCCGCCTTGCGCCGCTCCACCAGCGCGCGAATGTCTGCCGATACGTTCATCGTTTGCTCCGGATTCCCTGCGTCCCTGGTTGTTTGCCGACAGACCGGCAATGTCAGTAGTCGATGAGTTGATGCTCGCGTAAATACGCGAGGATGACTTGTGCTTTTTCGACCGAAGTCCCACCGTTTACGACGTTCCCGCCGCGGCTCTCGGTGGTCGTCGCCGACAGCATGCGGGCGTGGCCCGAGCGCTTTTCGGCGGCCGCCAGCTTGACCGGCTTGCGCTCGATGGCACCGAGCGACCACGCCGCCGCATCGCTGTCCGCGCAGCGTGCGGCCGGCGCGGTGCGGATGGCGCCGCTGCGCAGGCGCGCATGGGCATAGCGCGGCTGCGCGTTGGCGAGCGGGTGCACCGCGACCACCGCGGGCAGCGCCGCATCGACGCGCCGGCGCAGGCCCTTGGGCAGGAACTGCCGCACGGCAACGCGCCCGCCCTCGATGTCGACGTCCACGGCGGCGCCAACCAGCGGCCGGCCAAGCACCGCGGCGAGGCGGTACGGCAGCATGCCGGTGTCGTAAGCGCCCTCCGCGCGGGTGCCTGTCAACACCAGGTCGCAGTGCTCCAGTTGCGCGGCCAGCACGCGCGCCCCGTCGTCGCCAGCCCCGCACGGCAGTACCTCAACCTCGCTTGCGCCGAGCGCCAGGTAGTTAGCGAGTGCCGGATCGGCGGCATCGCCCGCGTGCAGCACGGCGAGCTGCGCGCCGTGCTTGCCGGCCAGGCCGCGCCCGAGCTCCAGCGCGGCGGCGTCGTTGCGGCTGTAGCGCGGTGCGCCGCTGACCGGATGACGGCCAACGGATACCAGCACCGCGATGCGCTTCACTTGTCGGGGGGCGTTCATGCTGCGACTCCTGCGAGTTCCCTTGGCCCTGCCGGAGCCGGTTTTCCACGCGCCGGGCGTGCGGCCTGCACCAGCGCCATCAGCGCGGCGATGGTCTCGTGCGCGTCGCCGACAATGGTCAGGTTCGCGCGCTTGGCGATCGGCGCGCTGCCGTCGACATTGACGGCAATCACGTGGCGGCAGTCCTTGATGCCTTGCAGGTGCTGCACCGCGCCGGAGATGCCGAACGCGATGTAGACGCTCGCCTCGACCGTCTTGCCAGTGGCGCCGACCTGCTTGTCGCGGGTGAAATGCCCGTTGTCCACGGCGACCCGGCTGGCGGCGATGGCCGCGCCGAACGCGCCCGCCAGACGCTCGAACGCGCCGATGTCGGTCACCCCGTTGCCGGCCGCGACGATGAAGTCCGCCTCCTCGAGCGCCACCCGGGCGGCATCGATCTCCTCGATGCCTAGATCGCGGTACGGGTGCGTGCTGCTTCCCTTCGCGCACAGGAAGTCGGGCGAAAGCCGCTCGCCCGCGCCGGTGAACGGCAGCTTCGCGTCGACCGCGCCCGGCGCCAGCAGGATCACGTCGGGCAGCGAGCGGGTCGCGAACGATCGCCTGGCGTGCGCATACGTGCCGACGTGGCGTGCATCGATCTCGACCACATGCGTCGCGACGCTCGCCCCGGCCTCGGCCGCCGCTGCCGCATAGCGCCGGCCGAGATCGCCGTCGCCCGCGGCGTTGTCTGGAATGAAGACATGCCTGGCCGAAAGCGCGGTGGCGCATGCCTGTAGCGCCCGCAGTTCCGCCTCGGGGGCGAACGTGCGGCGGTCGAACTCCGGCAGGGCGATCAGCTTGTCCGCGCCCAGTTCCGCCGCATCGTCCTTCATCTCGCCGAACACCAGCAGCGCTACCTCGGTCTGCGCGTCGGCCAGCAGCGCCGCCGCGGCTAGCGCCTGGCGCGCATGGTCGTCGAGCGCGCCACGCTCGCTGTGCGCGGCAACCAGCATCACGTAGCGCGGGTCGCTAACCGCCCGCCGCGGCTTTGCCGCTGCGCCGTGCCCGTGCGCGGGCCAGTGCGCCGCGCCAGCGTCCGCGCTGCCGGCCTCGCCCAGCGTGATGCGCCTGAGGCCCGCCGCCGTGATGATGAACGGCCGGCGCGGATCGATTCGTTTGATCGTGTCCATCAGTTCACTCCAGCGAAGCGGCAACCAGTTCAGCCACGTCGAGCACGTCCGGCCGCGGGCCGACGACGCCCTCGAGCATCGCGGTGCAGTTGGGACATCCGACCGCGACCACTTCCGCGCCCACCGCGCGCGCATCGGCGATGCGGATATCGGGGATGCGCTGCTTGCCGGGGATGTCGGTCAGCGGTGCGCCGCCGCCACCTCCGCAGCACCGGCCGCGCATGCCGTGGCGTTCCATCTCGATCACCTGGATGCCGATGGTCTTGAGCAGCTTGCGCGGCGCCTCGGTTTCGCCGTTGTAGCGGCCGAGGTAGCACGGGTCGTGGTAGGTGGTGCGCTTCTCGCGCAGCGCCTCCACCGCCTTGGGCGCGATCAGTCCGGTCGACGCAAGTTCGGCAAGATACGTGGCGTGGTGCTTCACCGTCACGCGCAGGCCCAGCGCGCGGTATTCGTTGCGCAGGCTGTGCATCACGTGCGGGTCGGCCGTCACGATCTGCTTGAACGAGAGCGCGTCCAGCGTGCCGATCAGGTGCCTGGCCAACTGCTGGAAGGTGGCCTCGTCGCCGAGGCGGCGCGCGACGTCGCCCGTGTCGGTTTCGGCCTCGCCCAGCACCGCATAGTCGACGCCGGCCTTGTTCAGCACCTTGACCAGCGCGCGCAGCGTGCGCTGGTACCGCATGTCGAAGCCCCCTTCTCCGGCCACGACCAGCACGTCGACCGCCTTGTCCGGCCGCGCAATGGGTGCGTTCAGGTCCACCGACCAGTCGTAGCGCGCCGCCTTGTCGAAGCCGCCCATGGTGCCGGTCTCGCGCAGGTTCGCCAGCACTTCGGCGCCCTTGCCGGGCACGGTGCCATGCACCAGCGTCTGGTTGCGGCGCATGTCGACGATCGCATCGACGTGCTCGATCAGCATCGGGCATTCCTGCACGCAGGCGCGGCAGGTGGTGCACGACCACAGCGTCTGCGCCTCGATCAGGCCGGACACGATCGGCCCGTTGGGTTCGCCCCGATGCCGGCCGACGGGAATCCCCGGCGTGGGGCTGCCGGCGTAGGCGGCATCGGTGCCGCCCGCCATGCCGACGACCAGGTCCTGGATCAGCTTCTTCGGGTTCAGCGGCTGGCCGGAGGCGAATGCGGGGCACGCCGCCTCGCACTTTCCGCACTGCACGCAGGCGTCGAAGCTCAGCAGCTGGTTCCAGCGGAACTCCACCGGCTTCGCGACACCGTATTCCTTGTGCTCGATGTCGGGCATCTTCAGGGCGGTGGGCGGCGTGGCCGTGCCGCTCCCGGTATACGACTCGGGCGTCGCGGCGAACCGCTCCTGGCGCGGGTGGAAGGCAAGGTGCAGCAGGCCCGCCATCGCATGCTTCATCGGTCCGCCCGTGGCCGCGCCGACCGTCATCGCGAATGCGCCGACGCCGATCAGCACCGCGCACAGCACCGCGAATGCGCCCGACATCACCTCGGCCGGCACCACGGTGTACAGCGCCAGGCCCAGCGCGAACGAGCCGAGCAGCCAGGGCAGCGTATTCCACGGGCCCTTCGACAGGCGCGCCGGCACATCCTTCGCCTTGCGGCGGCGCCACACGAACACCGCGCCGACCAGCATCGCGAGCGCAGCGGCCAGGATGAGCTTGTCGAGCCACGGCGAGTAGATCGCGAGGCCGTAGTTGACGAACACCAGCGCCAGCGCGGCGATCGCGCCGCCCGCCGTGGCCACGTGCGTCTTCGCGATGTACGGATCGCGCGCCACCACGTGGTGCAGGTCGACGAAATAGCGCTTGGGGATTGCGAACAGGTTGGCGATGCCGAACGAGCCGGCCGCGGCGGCCCGGCCGAGCCGCCAGTACGACGCGCGCCGCAGCACCGCGAAGGCAAGGCCGGCCACCGACAGCCACAGCAGGGCGGTAATCAGCAAGGACGGATTCATGGTCAGAAATCCTTGACGAGCCGCAGCGCGTCGTAGATCGCGCCGTGGATGTTATGCATCGAGATGCAGTCGCCAACGCGGAACAGCAGGAAGCGGCCGTTGCCGAGCGTCTCCGACAGGCACGGCTGCGGCTCGGCGGCAAACAGCTTGTGCACGTCGACCTGGCCGCGGTTGACCGATTCCGGCTTGAGCTTCCAGTAGAGCGCGTCGTTCGGCGTCGAACCGTTCTCGATCACGACCTGGTCGACCGCGCGCTCCTCGAGTTCTTCCGTGTACTCGTTGCGCAGCACCGCGATCTTCTTGCCGTCTTCCTCGTAGACACGGTCGAGCCAGTAGTTGGGCGTATGGATCACGCCCTGCGCATACAGGCGGCGATAGAAGATCGGGAAGGTCGTGCCGCCGCAGTCGTCGGCGACCTTCACGTCGGGCGTGACGATCTCGACTTTTGCGCCGCGGCTTGCCAGGTAGTCGGCAACGCCCGCTCCTGCATGCGTGCTGACGCCGTCGTAGACCAGTACGTTCTGCTTCGCTTCGACACGCCCGGACAGCACCTCCCACGAACTGACGGCCAGCCCTTCGCCAACGCCCCACGCGGGGATCTGGTCGGAGAAGGCGCGGCCACCCGTGGCCAGCACGATGATGTCCGGCTTCTCGGCCATGATCATCCTTGCGTCGGCCTCCACGCCGAGCCGACGGTCAACGCCGAGGCGCTTGGTCTCCATGTCGAACCAGCGCACGATGCCGGCCATCTGCTCGCGTTGCGGTGCCTTCGAGGCCAGCATGATCTGCCCCCCGACTTCGGCATTCTTCTCGAACAGCACCACGTCATGGCCGCGCGACCGCGCAACGCGCGCCGCCTCCAGGCCCGCCGGGCCCGCGCCGACCACCACGATCTTGCGCTTCGGTCCACGCGACTTCTCGATCACGTGGGGCATCGTCGCTTCGCGCGAGGTGGCCGCATTCTGCACGCACAGCACGTCGAGGCCGTTGTACTGGCGGTCGATGCAGTAGTTCGCGCCAACGCATTGCTTGATCTCGTCCTCGCGGCCGTCGCGGATCTTGATGACCATGTGCGGGTCGGCCATCTGAGCGCGCGTCATGCCGACCAGGTCGACCATGCCGCTTGCCAGCAGCCGTTCGGCCTGCCCGGCGTCGCGGATGCTCTGCGCGTGCATCACCGGGATCCTGACCACCGACTTGATCCCCGCCGCCAGGTGCACGAACGGCTCGGGCGGCAGCGCCATCGGCGGCATGCAGTTGGCCAGCGTGTTGTGCGTATCCGCGCCCGATCCGATCACGCCGAGGTAGTCGATCAGCCCCGACTCGGACATGGCCTGCGCGATCTCCCTGAGCTGCTGTTGATCGAGCCCATCCTCGTGGAACTCGTCGCCGCACATGCGCAGGCCGACGCAGAAGTCCTTGCCGACCGCCTCGCGCACCGCCTGCAGCACCTCCACGCCGAAGCGCAGGCGGTTCTGCAGGCTGCCGCCCCACTCGTCGGTGCGGAAGTTGGTGCGCGGGCTCCAGAACTGGTCGATCAGGTGCTGGTGCGCGGCCGAGATCTCGATGCCGTCCATCCCGGCGTCCTTGACGCGCTTTGCCGCGGTGGCGAAGTCGGCGATGATCCGGCGGATTTCCTCTACCTCGATGATCTTGGCGTTGCCGCGGTGCACCGGCTCGCGCACGCCCGACGGCGACATCAGGTGCGGCCAGTGCTCGCCGTGGAACGCCGAGCGGCGGCCCATATGGGTGGCCTGGATCATGATCTTCGCGCCGTGGCGGTGCATCGTCTCCGCCAGCCGGGAGAGGGGCTCGACGATCCTGTCCGTGGCAAGGTTCACCGACTTCCACCAGCCCTGGGGGCTGTCGATCGATACCGGGCTGGAGCCGCCGCAGATCGCCAGGCCGACACCGCCCTTCGCCTTTTCTTCGTAATAGCGGATGTAGCGGTCGCCCGGCAGGCCGTCCGGTTCGGCATACACCTCGGCGTGCGCGGTGCTGACGATACGGTTGCGCAGCGTCAGCTGGTTGAGCTGCAAGGGTTTAAACAGGTGGGGATAGCGCATCGCAGGCGACCTCTGGCGTTCGTATGTCTTTCGTGTTGCGGATGAAATCTGGCTCGGGGGACGCTCAGTGGCCGATTGCCGACACCTCGAACACGCAATGCTCGTGGCCTTCGGCCGCGCACTGCGCTTCCTTCGATTGCGCGCGCGGCCCGCCCGTGCCAGCCGGCGCCGTGTCGTTGACCCAGTCCATCGCGCCGGCGAACCAGCCGGCGAACATGTAGCAGAGCTTGCCTTCCTTGCCCGGCTGCGCGAGCACGAACGACGAGTGGTGCAGCGCGATACGCGCATGCGCCGTCGCCGGATCGGCCTCGAGCAGGGAGAAGAGGCCCCAGCCGCGCTGCGACAGCCGCTTCAGGTAGTGCTCATAGACGGCCATGCCGCTGAGCCCGTGCAGCTGGGCCTCCTTGTCGCACCAGTGGTACGCGGACTTGTACCCCGCCTTGTAGAGGATCTCGGCGTATGCATCGGCGCCGAGCGTCTCTTCGACCGCGACGTGGTTGTTCGTGAAGAAATGGCGCGGGACATACAGCATCGGCAGCGCATCGGTAGTCCAGACGCCGGTGTCGGGATTGACGTCGATCGGCAGTTGCGGTTGCATCGTGGTGGCTCCGTGAGGATGATTTCGCCGCTTGCGTCGTGGCGCAGGCGCGGCATTGCCCGCATGCCCGCGCGGCGCGAGGGCACGTCCCGTTTTGTAGTAAATCGCTGAAGGGTTCTACGACCGGCGCTGGCGCCGGCTCAGGCGCCCCAGACTTCCTTGAAGACCCGTACCCAGTTCTCGCCCATGATCTTGCGGATGCGCGAGGGCTTCCAGCCCGCGCGCTCCATCGCCGCGGTCAGGTTCGGGAACTCCCCGATGGTGCGGATGCCCTCGGGATTGATCACCTTGCCGAAGTTGGTCAGACGGCGATAGCGGCCTTTGTCGTGCGTCAGCATGTCGAAGAATTCCGTGCTGTAGCCCTGCGTAAAGTCCGTGCCGATGCCGACCGCATCCTCGCCGACCAGGTTCACGACGTAATCGATCGCTTCGATGTAGTCGTCAACCGTCGCCTCGATCCCGCGCTTCAGGAACGGCGCAAACATGGTCACGCCAACGAAGCCGCCGGCGTCGGCGATTTCCTTGAGCTGCTCATCGCTCTTGTTGCGCGGATGCTCCTTCAGGCCAGACGGCAGGCAGTGCGAGTAGCAGACCGGCTTCTTCGAGAAGGCAATCGCTTCGGACGAGGTCTTGCCGCCGACATGCGACAGGTCGACCATGATCCCGACACGGTTCATCTCGGTGATCACTTCACGGCCGAAGTCGGACAGCCCGCCGTCACGCTCGTAGCAGCCGGTGCCGACCAGGTTCTGCGTGTTGTAGCACAGCTGCACGACGCGCACGCCCATGTCGGCGAACGCTTCGATGTAGCCGAGGTTGTCCTCGAACGCATGCGCGTTCTGGAAGCCGAGTATCACGCCGGTCTTGCCATCCCGCTTCGCGCGGCGGATGTCGTCGGTGGTGCGCACCAGTGTCAGCAGTTCGCCGTGCTCGCGGATCTGCTGCTTCATCAGCGCGATGTTGTCGACGGTCTTGGTGAAGTTTTCCCAGACCGAAACGGTGCAGTTCGCGGCGGTGACGCCGCCCTTGCGCATGTCTTCGAACACGGACCGCTCGAACTTCGAGATGTTCAGGCCGTCGATGATGATGCTGTCTTCGTGCAGCGGGCTCATGGGTTGCTCCACTCCTTGGCTCGGGTCATGTCGGTGTTCAGTAGATCGGGAAGCGGTCGCACAGCGCGAAGATCTCGCTCCGCACGCGCCGCTCCGTGGCCGGGTCCCCTTCCGGGTTCGCGCGCAGCGCCTCGAACACCTCCAGGATCAGCCGGCCGATCTCGCGGAACTCCGCGACGCCGAAGCCGCGCGTCGTGGCAGCCGGGGCGCCAAGGCGGATGCCCGATGTGATCGTCGGCTTCTCGGTGTCGAAGGGAATACCGTTCTTGTTGCAGGTGATGCCGGCGCGCTCGAGCGCCTGTTCGACCTGCGTGCCCTTGAGCCCCTTCGGGCGCAGGTCGACCAGCAGCAGGTGGTTGTCGGTGCCGCCTGTCACCAGGTCGACGCCGCCCTCCTTCAGGACTTCGCCGAGCGCCTGCGCGTTCGCCAGCACGTTGTCGATGTAGGTCTTGAACTCCGGCTGCAGCGCCTCGCCAAAAGCGACCGCCTTGCCCGCGATCACGTGCATCAGCGGGCCGCCCTGCAGGCCGGGGAACACGGCCGAATTGATCTTCCTGGCGATCTCTTCGTCGTTGGTCAGCACGAAGCCGCCGCGCGGCCCGCGCAAGGTCTTGTGCGTGGTCGAGGTGACGACGTGGGCATGCTCGACCGGGTTCGGATGGCGGCCCGCGGCGATCACGCCGGCGATGTGCGCCATGTCGACCATCAGCTTCGCGCCGACGCTGTCGGCAATCGCGCGGAAGCGGGCGAAATCCAGCTTGCGCGGGTAGGCCGAGAAGCCGGCGATGATCAGGCTCGGCTTGTGCTCATGCGCGAGCGCTTCGACCTGGTCGTAGTCGATCAGCATGGTGTCGCGGTTCACCCCGTACTGCACGGCGTTGAACCACTTGCCGGACAGGGCTGGCTTGGCGCCATGGGTCAGGTGGCCACCGGCATCGAGCGACATGCCCAGCACGGTGTCGCCAGGCTTGGCCAGCGCCAGCATCACCGCGCCATTGGCCTGCGCGCCGGAGTGCGGCTGCACGTTGGCGAAGCCGGCATTGAAGAGCTCCTTCACGCGATCGATGGCAAGCGCTTCGACTTCATCCGCGAACTCGCAGCCACCGTAGTAGCGCTTGCCCGGGTATCCCTCGGCGTACTTGTTGGTCAGCACCGAGCCTTGCGCCTCGAGCACCGCGCGCGACACGATGTTTTCCGAAGCGATCATTTCGACCTGCGACTGCTGCCGCTCGAGCTCCTTGAGGAGTGCGCCGCGCACCCGCGAGTCGCGCTCGGCCAGGGACTGCGAGAAGAAAGACTTGGTGTTCGACATAGGGTATCCGTGCCTGATTGAAATGGCTGCTGACGGGCTGCTGACGGGGCGAGACGCCCGCTGCGCCTGGGGCGATTTGCCCTGTTCAACGCAGCGTTGCCGACGGATCTATTCTTGTCGTTCGCGTTTTTGGCCGGTTGGTGAATTCAGACGCGTTCTTTTCCATTTCCGCCATTCGCGTCCGATTTGAACAAGTAGGGCTCTGGACGCAAGCGAAGCGGCGCGCATGCGGTGGCGCGCGTGGCACCTCCCGAGGTATTCCCCGCGCCGCACTGGCGTGGTGCATCCCGGCGCGCCGCGCGCTGGCGCACGTGTCGCGCATACGGTGCATTGCGGCGCTTGCGGCTGTTGTCGCCCCCATTGCTAGGGTTTCGCCGTATGGCACGTTTGTTGCGCCCGCATTATCAATAGCCCATAGACAACGGCACCATGGCTCCCCAGGCCAGCAAGTCGCCGACAAAGCACCAAGGAACGCCCCCATGTCCTCCGACCGAACCGCGTCGCTGTCCCACTTCGCGTTCATGCCATTGCCAAACTTCACGATGATCGCGTTTACCAACGCCATCGAAGTGCTGCGCATGGCGAACTACCTGAGCGGGCAGGAGCTGTACCGCTGGTCTGTCGTCAGTCCGGAAGGCGGCCCCGTGACCGCCAGCAACGGCCTGACGATCGATACCCGTCCGGTGGACAGCATAGGGCGACCGGACATCGTGTTCGTCTGCGGCGGGATCGACGTCCAGCGCTCCACCGAGGCTGCCCACCTGTCGACGCTGCGCCGCGCGGCGCGCGACGGCCTGATGCTCGGCAGCCTTTGCACCGGCACCTACGCGCTGGCCAAGTCGGGGCTGCTGGCCGGCTATGCCTGCGCCATTCACTGGGAGAACATGTCGGCGCTGAAGGAGGAGTTTCCCGATACCCGCTTTCTGAAGGAACTGTTCGTGATCGACCGCGACCGGGTGACCTGCACCGGCGGCGTCGCGCCGCTCGACATGATGCTGTACCTGATCGCCAGGCGCGTCGGCACGGGCCGCGTCACACAGATCGCCGAGCAGTTCATCGTCGAACACGTGCGGGACACAAGCGCGCAGCAGAAGATGCCGCTGGTGGCGCGGCTGGGCTCGGCGAACAAGTCGCTGTTCGAGGTGATTTCGCTGATGGAGAACAACATCGAGGAACCACTGTCGCGAGAGGAGCTCGCGCGCCTTGCAAGCATGTCGCAGCGCCAACTGCAGCGCCTGTTCCGCGACCATCTCGGCATGACGCCGACACACTATTACCTGACGCTGCGCCTGCGCCGCGCGCGCGAGCTGCTGCTGCAGACCGACATGTCGATCATGCACATCACCATGGCGTGCGGCTTCCAGTCCGCATGCCATTTCAGCAAGAGCTACCGCGAGGCGTTCGGGGTCGCTCCGACGCGGGAGCGCCGGCAGCAGGCCGCGCCGCTGGCGAAGCCGGCGGGCCATGGCAAGGCGCAGGCGTATGCGCCGGTGTTGCACGCGTGAATGGACGGCAGGCGCCAGCATTGCGCTGTTTCGGCGCGAACGAGTGGCAATGGAAAGGGGCGGCCCACGGGCCGCCCCTTCTTTGTGCCGGCTACCTTCGCGCGGCGCACGACCGCTCAGGCGGCCGCCAGCATCCCATGCGGATCGATGACGAATTTGCGCGGTGCGCCACCGTCGAACTGCTGGTAGCCTTCCGGCGCCTGGTCCAGTGAAATCACGGACACATTGACGATTTCCGCAATGGGCAGGCGATTGTGAAGGATGGCCTGCATCAGGTTGCGGTTGTACTTCAGCACGGGAGTCTGGCCGGTGTGGAAGGAATGCGACTTGGCCCAGCCGAGGCCGAAGCGGATGCTCAGGCTGCCGCGTTGCGCCGCAGCGTCCTTCGCACCCGGGTCATCGGTCACGTAAAGGCCTGGGATGCCGATCGCACCGGCCGGCCGGGTGATCTCCATCAGCGAGTTCAGCACTGTCGCGGGCGCCTCTTCCACGTGGCCCGACGCGCCGTGGCCGTGCGCCTCGAAGCCGACGCAGTCGACCGCGCAATCGATCTCCGGCGTGCCGAGGATGGCGGCGATCTGCTCGCCCAGCGTCGCGTCCCGCGACAGGTCTACGACCTCGAATCCCATCGCCTTTGCGTGGGCAAGGCGCGCCGGGTTCATGTCGCCGACGATGGTGCAGGCCGCGCCCAGCAGCCGCGCGGATGCCGCCGCCGCCATGCCGACCGGTCCTGCGCCGGCGATGTAAACGGTTGAGCCTGGCTTCACGCCTGCAGTCACGGCGCCGTGGTAGCCGGTTGGCAGAATGTCCGACAGGCAGGTGAGGTCGCGGATCTTCGCCATCGCCTGGTCCCGGTCGGGGAACTTCAGCAGGTTGAAGTCGGCGTACGGCACCATCACGTACTCGGCCTGCCCGCCGATCCACCCACCCATGTCGACGTAGCCATACGCACCGCCGGCACGCGACGGATTGACGCTGAGGCAAACGCCGGTGTGTTGCTCCTTGCACATCGCGCAGCGGCCGCAGGCAACGTTGAACGGCACCGACACCAGGTCGCCGAGCTTCAGCGTCTCGACGTCGCGGCCGATCTCGATCACCTCGCCGGTGATCTCGTGGCCGAGCACGAGGCCCACCTCTGCGGTCGTGCGGCCGCGCACCATGTGCTGGTCCGAGCCGCAGATATTCGTGCTCACGACCTTGAGGATCACGCCGTGCCCGATCGCGCGCCCGGTCGGATCGACCATTTTCGGATAGTCGATGTTCTGCACCTCGACCTTGCCCGGTCCAAGATAAACGACACCCCGGTTGTTGCTCATCGCCTTGTCTCCATGTCTCGTTAAGGCCTGCCGCCCCCGCGCCAGTCGACGCGGCATGCACGGCATGCGTGTTCGAGAGTAGTGCGGAGAGCCGTGGCGCTTCGTGCAAAATCCGACGCCCGTTTGAGCAGGCCCGACATCGCCGCTAACGGCTCAGAACTTGTGGCGAATTGCCGCGCGCACCAGCACCTGGCTCGACGACGACGACGAGTCGGCCGCGCCGGGGATGTAGGCCCGGTCCAATGCCGTGCCAGTCTTGTCGCCGCTCACGCGCTGATAGACGCCCTGCAGATAGACGTCGGTCCTCTTCGAGAAGTTGTAGTCCGCCATCAGGCCGATGCTGTGGACCTTGGGCCTGGCCTCGCCCGACGACGCCTGGAACTTCTCCGTGGTCAGGGTGTAAACCGCACCGGCATAGAACGCCGGCGTGAACTGGTACTTGAGATTGAATTCGAAGTTCTGGAACTTGAGCGCATCCAGCGTGCCGGTGGCGGGCAGGATCGATCCGGAGATGTACGAGGTCGACAGCGGCTGCGTCAGGTTCGTGTTGGAGTAGGCGAAGCCAGCGGTCGCGGCACCGAATGTGTAGTTGACGCCGGCCCCGAAGATGCGCAGGCGCCGGGCCAGGAAGTTCTGGTCGCCGCCGCTGCTGATCGCACCGTTGGCCGTTGCCGACGGGTTGTCGGCCTGCAGGTAGGCAGCCGCCAGCAACAAGCCGCCATTCGCGTACTGCATGCCCGCGCCGTACTGGCGGTTGTTGGCAAAGTTGGTGTCGTTGCTGAAGCTGTAGGTGCCCCCGAACTGGAACCCGCCAAGCGTGGGGCTGGTGTACTTGACCGTATTATTGACACGGAACGAGTAGACCATGTTGTCGTTGTCGTAAGGGTGGCCGAACAGGTAGCCGCCCCAGTTGCCGACCACGGTCGTCTGCGCCAGGTAGTCGATCACGGAATCGTACTGGCGCCCGAGCGTGATGGTCCCGAGCCGGTCGTCGGCCAGCCCGACATAGGCCTGCCGGCCAAACAGGACGCCGCCTTGCGCCGCCCTGCCGGTGCTGGCGTTGAAGCCGTTCTCGAGCTGGAACAGGGCCTTGACGCCCCCTCCCAGGTCTTCCGAGCCCTTCAGGCCCCAGCGGCTGCCTTGCGCGAAGCCGCTTTGCATCTCAACCAGCCGGTCTCCGCCGACATTGTTGGTGTAGTTGATGCCTTCGTCGATGATGCCGTACAGCGTCACGCTGCCCTGGGCGAAGGCGGACGTGGAAAACAGCAGGGCGATAGTCGAGCCTAGCGTGGCTTTTTTCATTGGATTTTCCTCCTCGTATGGTGGCGCGCGCCGCCACGCCGATCGGCACGGCAGCGGCGCGCCTACGAGAGTAGTCTCCATGGCCGTGCCGGCTGCATGCTAAACCCGACGCGCGCTTGGCCGGCGCCGCCATCTCGCCGACACGGCGCCGCTCTCCCCCGCTCAGCGGGGCTTGCCGCCGCGGCGCAGGTAGTCGGCGCGCGTCCATTCCAGTTCGACGCCCACGCGCTGCGTGCCAGGCCGGATCTTCGGCTTGTGCACCGCGAGGGTCAGGGTGTCGAGCGCCGGCCATTCGCGGAACGACAGCTCCGCGATATCGGCCACCAGCGTCTCGAGCAGCCGCGTATGCGGCTTGCGCGCCAGAAACGCGGCGACGCGCGTGCAATAGCCCTCGTAGTCGATCCACTCGGACTCTTCGCTCGGCTCGCGCCGGTAGCCCAGGCGCGCGTCGATCACGACCGGCTGCGGAGCGTCATGTTCGTGCGGATGGATGCCGATGCGCACCGGCACCGTCAATGCATCGACGAACACGCTCCAGCCCCGCCCCGGCAGCAGCGGGGCGTTCAGGCCATCGAATGCCTTGAGCCCCGCCTGTGGATCGCTGAACGCCTCCTCGACCGGCTTCATGACAGCAGCGGCGTCGCCGCGTCAAGCAGGATGCGGCAGAAGTAGTCCGCGAAGCTGCGCCGCACCACGATCTCGAAACGGTCGTCGCCGGTCGGCACCAGTATGATCGGCGCCTTGAAGTAATGGCTCTGGGCGCACTGCCCGGTCCGGAACACGCGCGGATGCAGGTCGAGGGGGCAGCCCCGCGCCAGCACATCGCGCACACGATCCCCACTGATTTCGATCACGGTGTAGCCGCTGCCGACGTCGACCGCGGCCGAATACGAGCCGGCAATGGCCGGCGCCAGCTTGTCCTCCAGCACGCCGGCCGGCACCGGCCCGTTCGATCGCACCAGCCATTCGTCCGGGCCCAGCCACAGCACGTCGTACGCGGCGCCACGCGCAACCGTGTTGGGGGCGGCCGGCGGACAACAGCCCACCACGCCCTCGAATGCATCGACGAACGCGGGATCGGCCAGTTCGCCCCGCACGATGACCAGGTCGAGGAACTGCCGCTCGCGCAACGTGAAGTACATCGACCCGCGCAGGTGCGGAGCTTCCAGCAGGCTGGCCGCGCCGACCAGCGGCGACTCCAGGCGCACGTCACGCGTGCGGGCGTTCGGCACCGGCGCGTCAGCCAATGCCGTAGCAATACCTTGTTCATTCCACATTCTGGCGCACTCCTTCGGTATCGTAAAAAACCGGGCTCGAAATCTTCGCGCTCACGCGGCGGCCATCGGCCAGCGGGATCGCGACGCTCTCGCCCATCTTGCCCAGGCCGCCCTTCACTACGGCGAGAGCGATCGAGCGCTGCAGGATCGGGCTGTAATAGCTCGACGTCACGTGGCCGATCATCGGCGTCGGCTCGGTCGTCGACACCCTCGTGCCCGGCGCGATGATCTGGGCTCCCTCGGGCAGCACGAACTGCGCGTCGTCGGTCAGCAGGCCGACGAACTGCTTGCGGCCTTCCTTCGCCGTGTCCGAGCGCGTCAGCGAGCGCTTGCCGAGGAAATCCTTCGATTTCGCCACCAGCCCGCCCATGCCGAGGTCGTACGGGGTGATCGAGCCGTCGGTGTCCTGGCCGACGATGATGTAGCCCTTCTCGGCGCGCAGCACGTGCATGGTCTCGGTGCCGTACGGCGTGATGTCGAACTCGGCGCCGACGGCCATCAGCGCTTCCCACACCGCACGCCCGGCGTTGGCGGGCACGTTGACCTCGTATGCCAGCTCGCCCGAGAAGCTGATGCGCATCACACGCGCCTTGGCGCCGGCCACGGTGCCGTTGCGGTAGCTCATGAACGGGAAGGCCGCGTTGGCAAAGTCAATGTCGGCGCAGACCTTCTGCAGCACCTTGCGGCTCTTCGGCCCGACCACCGCGAACGTCGCCCAGTGATCGGTCACCGAGGACAGGCGGACCTTCATGTCGGGCCACTCGGTCTGCAGCCAGCGCTCGAGCCACGTCAGAACGCGCGCGGCGCCGCCGGTGGTCGTGGTCATCATGAAATGCTGCTCGCCAAGGCGCACCGTCACGCCGTCGTCGAACACCATGCCGTTCTCGTCCAGCATCAGCCCGTAGCGGCACTTGCCGACTTCGAGCTTGCCCCACGGGTTGGTGTACATCCAGTTGAGCAGCGTAACCGCGTCCGGGCCCTGGATGTCGATCTTGCCCAGGGTCGACGCATCGAGGATGCCAACGCTGTTGCGCACCGCCAGGCATTCGCGCTTCACCGCGGCGTGCAGGTCCTCGCCCCGCCTGGGGAAATACCAGGGGCGTTTCCAGTTGCCGACGTCCTCGAACAGCGCGCCGTTCGCGACATGCCATTCGTGCACGCAGGTCTTGCGCACCGGGTCGAGGAAATCGCCGACCTCGCGTCCGGCGAAGGTGCCGAACGTGACCGGCGTGTAGTTCGGCCGGAACGTGGTCGTGCCGGTCTCGGGAATCGACTTGCCCAGCGCCTGCGCCAGGATCGCCATGCCGTTGATGTTGCCGAGCTTGCCCTGGTCGGTGCCGAAGCCCATCGCGGTGTAGCGCTTCACGTGCTCGACCGACTCGAAGCCTTCGCGCGCCGCCAGCAGGATGTCCGAGGCCGCGACGTCGTTCTGGAAGTCGACGAACTGCTTGGGCCCGCGCGCGGCGGCCTCGCGGCTGCCGACCAGCCACAGCGGCAGCAGCGGACCTTCGGCGACGGCGCTGACCTTCGGCGCCGCCAGCCGCTTCGCCGTTGCAAAGCCGGCTGCCTTCGCCGCCTCGGCGCCCGCTTCCAGCGCCAGCGGCAGCGCCAACGCGAGGTTGAATTCGCCCGCGGCCGCGCCGATGCTGCACTCGGCCTGCATCGACTTGCCCGGCACGAAGCAGGTCTTCTCGTCGCTCCACTGCGCCTTGCCGCCCGATTGCGCGAACAGGTGCAGCACCGGGCTCAGGCCACCCGACATCGCGACGAGGTCGCAGGCGATCCTCGACACCTTGCCGCCGACCTTGCCGTTGGCATAGGACGCGACGCTGACCGACGTGACGTGCTGCTTGCCGGCGGCAGCCACCACGACCGCGCCGTTCATCACGTTCACGCCTTGCCGCTTCGCCGCCGCGGGCAGCGCGCCGCTGGTGGTGGCACGCGGATCGACGACCGTCACCCTGGCGCCGCACGCCTTCAGGTCAAGCGCCGCCTGGTAGCCGCGGTCATTGTTGGTGAACACCACCGCGTCGCGTCCCGGCAGCACGCTGTAGCGGTGGATGTAGGTCGACACCGCCGACGCCATCATCACACCCGGCAGGTCGTTGTTGCCGAAGACGATCGGGCGCTCGTGCGCACCGGTCGCGAGGACCACGCGCTTTGCGCGGATCTTCCACAGCAGCTCGCGCGAGCCGTGGCGCATCGAGACCGACAGGTGGTCGGTCAGGCGCTGCGTGACGGTAACCAGATTATGGTCCTGGTAGCCGAAGGCGTTGCTGCGCGACAGGATGGTCACGTCCGGCAGCTTGCGCAGCTTGCCTTCGATCTCGGCGACCCACTGCAGCGCGGGCTTGCCGTTGATGTCGGCGCGTCCGGACAGCAGGCTGCCGCCGAGCTCGCACTGGTCATCGACCAGGATCACGCGCGCACCGGTCACCGCCGCCGCGTGCGCCGCGGCCAGGCCGGTCGGCCCTCCGCCGACGACGAGCACGTCGCAGTGCGCGTAGCATTTGTCGTAGCGATCGGCATCCAGCGTCGTGGGCGCCTTGCCAAGCCCGGCCGCCTCGCGGATCTTCTCCTCGTACCTGGGCCACATCTTGCGCGGCCACATGAAAGTCTTGTAGTAAAAGCCGGCGGGCATGAAGCGCGCGAACTTCTGGTTGACCGCCATGCGGTCGCGCTCCAGATCCGGCTCCGCGTTCACGCTTGCCGCGACCAGGCCCTGGTACAGCTCGATCTCCGAGGCCCGCGCATTGGGCACCGTATAGGCGCCGCGCTCCAGCTGCACCACGGCATTCGGCTCCGCCACGTCCGCGGTCATGATGCCGCGCGGCCGGTGGTACTTGAAGCTGCGCGCGACGAAGCGCACGCCGTTGGCGAGCAGCGCCGAGGCGAGCGTGTCGCCCTGGAAGCCCTGGTACACGCGGCCGTTGAAGGTGAAGGACAGGGGCTTGCCGCGATTGATGCGGCCGCCCGTGCCGAGTCGGTCTTTCTGGCTCATTGCTTGCCCCTTCCTTGCTGTGCGTTGGCGGCGGGCTGGCCGAAAGTCTCGTAGCCCTTGATGTCATAGCTGACGGTGTCGCGCTCGACCTTGAACCAGCGGCGGCAGCCCTGCGCGTGGATCCACTGTTCGCGGTGCGTGCCGCGGGTGTTGGTGCGCATGAACAGGTAATCGCCCCATTCGCGGTCGGACAGCTTTTCGGTCTCGAGCGGGCGCGCGATGTCGGCTTCGCCGCCGCACGAGAATTCGGATTCGGCGCGCGGGCCGCACCATGGACAATGGATCAGCAACATGTCTATCTCCTGCTTGGGTTCAGTGCGCGACAGCGGCGGCGCCGTGCTCATCGATCAGGTGGCCGGTATAGAAGCGGTCCAGCGAGAAGGGTGCGTTCAGCGCATGCGGCTGGTCGCGCGCGATGGTGTGCGCATAAGCCCAGCCCGAGCCAGGCGTCGCCTTGAACCCGCCCGTGCCCCAGCCGCAGTTGAAGTAGAGGCCCTTCACGTCGGTCTTGCTGATGATCGGGCACGCGTCCGGCGAGGTGTCGACGATGCCGCCCCATTGGCGGTTCATGCGCACGCGCGAGAACACGGGGAACATCTCGACGATGGCCTGCAGCGTGCCTTCGATGACCTGGAAGCTGCCGCGCTGGCCGAAGCCGGTGTACTGGTCGATGCCCGCGCCGATCACCAGGTCGCCCTTGTCGGACTGGCTGATGTAGGCGTGCACCGCGTTGGACATGATCACCGAGTTGACTACCGGCTTGATCGGCTCGGACACCAGCGCCTGCAGCGGGTGGCTTTCCAGCGGCAGCCGGATGCCCGCCATGTCAGCCAGCGTGGTGGTGTTGCCGGCGGCAACGACCGCTACCTTCTTGGCCTTGATGAAGCCCTTCACCGTCTCGACGCCGACCACCGCGCCGCCGTCGCGGCGGATGCCGGTGACCTGGCAGTTCTGGATGATGTCGACGCCGGCGCGGTCGGCGCCGCGCGCGAAGCCCCAGGCCACGGCATCGTGCCGGGCCACCCCCGCGCGCCGCTGGATCGATGCGCCCAGCACCGGATAGCGGCTGTTCAGGTTGATGGTGGGCTCGATCTCCTTGACCTGCGCGGGCGTCAGGAATTCGGCGTCGACGCCATTCAGGCGGTTCGCGTTCACGCGCCGCTCGGTGTCGCGCACGTCCTGCAACGTGTGCGCCAGGTTGAGCACGCCGCGCTGGCTGAACATGACGTTGTAGTTCAGGTCCTGCGACAGTCCCTCCCACAGCTTCATTGCCTTCTCGTAGAGCGCCGCGGACTCGTCCCACAGGTAGTTGGAACGCACGATGGTGGTGTTGCGCGCGGTGTTGCCGCCGCCGATCCATCCCTTCTCGAGCACCGCCACATTGGTGATGCCGTGCTCCTTCGCCAGGTAGTACGCGGTCGCGAGGCCGTGGCCGCCGCCGCCGACGATGACCACGTCATACTCGCGCCTGGGCTCGGGACTCCTCCACTGCTTTTCCCAGTTCTCGTGGTAGGACAGCCCGTTGCGGAACAGACTGAATATCGAATAGCGGCTCATCTGATGCACCCCCTTAGCATTCAATGACGTTCACGGCCAGTCCGCCGCGCGACGTCTCCTTGTACTTCGTCTTCATGTCGGCGCCGGTCTCGCGCATGGTCTTGATCACCGAGTCGAGCGACACGTAATGCTGGCCGTCGCCCTTGAGGGCCATGCGCGAGGCGTTGAGCGCCTTGATCGCGCCCATTGCGTTGCGCTCGATGCAGGGAATCTGCACCAGCCCGCCAACCGGGTCGCAGGTCATGCCGAGGTTGTGCTCCATGCCGATTTCCGCGGCGTTCTCGACCTGGTCGGGCGTGCCGCCCATCACCGCCGCAAGTGCGGCCGCGGCCATCGAGCACGCCACGCCGACCTCGCCCTGGCAGCCGACCTCGGCGCCGGAGATCGACGCAGTCTCCTTGTAGATCATGCCGATCGCGGCCGCCGTCAGCAGGAAGTCGACGATGCCATCGTCGTTCGAGCCGGGCACGAACTTCACGTAGTAGTGGAGCACCGCGGGGATCACGCCGGCCGCGCCGTTGGTCGGCGCGGTGACGACGCGGCCGCCCGCCGCGTTCTCTTCATTGACCGCCATCGCGTACAGGTTGACCCAGTCGAGCATCGACAGCGGATCGCGCAGCGATTCCTCGGAACGCGTGCGCAGCCGGTAATTGAGCTCCGCCGCGCGGCGCCTCACGCGCATCGGGCCGGGCAGCTCGCCCTCGACCTTGCAGCCGCGCTCGACGCAGGCGGCCATGGCGTGCCAGATCGCCAGCAGCCCGGCGCGCACGTCTTCGGCCGGCCGCAGCGCGCATTCATTGCGGAAGACCAGCTCGGCGATCGACAGCCCGCTGCCGCGGCACGCCTGCATCAGCTCAGCGCCGGTGCGGAACGGGTATGGCACCTCCGCCGCCGCGCGCACGCCGTTCACGCGCTCGCCATCGCGGTTGACCACGAAGCCGCCGCCGATCGAGTAATACTCCTTCTCGACCAGCAACTGCCCCTGCTCGTCGAACGCCTGGAAGCGCATGCCGTTCGGGTGCACGACACTGCCCGTGCCGCTCATCAGGCGACGGTAGAAGCCGAGGTGCTCCTTTTCATCGAAGCCGATCTCATGCTTGCCGAGCAGCAGCACGCGCTTGTCCTTGCGGATCTGCGCGAGGCGCGGCTCGATCAGGTCCGGGTCGATCCGGTCGGGCAGGCTCCCTTCCAGGCCGAGCAGCACCGCCTTGTCGGTGCCATGGCCCTTGCCGGTGGCGCCGAGCGAGCCATACAATTCCGCCCGGACGCGGCGTACGAAGCCGAGCAGGTTCGCATCCTCGAGGTGGGATACGAAGCGGCACGCGGCGATCATCGGGCCGACCGTATGCGAACTCGAGGGTCCGATGCCGATCTTGAACAGGTCGAATACGCTGACATTCATCTGACTGCCTCACTGCGGGTGCTGGGTTGCTGTCGTTGGAAGCCAGTACAGCAGAGCGCAGGATTTGCAGATAGAACAAAACCGGCATCGGCGTGGGATACCACCGCCAGTCACCGCGCCGTACGGGCCCGGATTTCGTTTTGGCGATGATTCACGTCGGAATTGTGCAAGTCCGCGGCGGGTGGATCGGCGACTCTGGCTGGGACGGAATGCGTCGTGCGAGCGGGCGCAAGACGGGGGCGGGCGCAGCGGTGGCGGGCTGAACGGATGCAGTGCGCATCACCAGTTTCCCCGGGCCAGCGCACCCTCCCCCGCCAGTCGACTTCCGGGGTAAACCGGATGCGCCCGCCCGTGCGAGCCTGTCAAGATGGATGCCGCCATGACACCAGACGTTCCTGTTTCTCCTGTTGCCGAGCCGGCCCCACGGCGCATCCGCTTTGGCATCGTGCTGCTGCCGAACTTCACGCTGACCGCGTTTTCGGGCTTTGTCGACATGCTGCGGCTGTCGGCGGACGATGGCGACTACAGCAAGCCGGTGCGCTGCGTGTGGAGCGTGATCGGCAACACACTCGCGCCGGTGCGCGCGAGCTGCGGGATCCAGGTCGCGCCCTGGGAGACCTTTGACGAAGCAGAGCCGTTCGACTATGTGGTGGTGGTCGGCGGGCTGCTCCATTCGGGGCCGCAGGCCGGTCCCGAGACGCTCGACTTCATCCGCCGCGCGGCGGGCGGCGGCGCGACCATCGTCGGCATCTGCACCGGGGTGTTTTCCCTGATGCGCGCCGGCGTGCTCGATGGCCACCGGGCTTGCGTCAGCTGGTTCCACTACTGGGATTTCATCGAGCGCTTCCCGTCGGTCGATCCGGATCTGCTGGTCGCCGACCGGCTGTTCGTGATCGACCGCCGGCGCATCACCTGTTCGGGCGGGCGCGCGTCGATCGACGTCGCCGCCGCGATCCTGCTGCGCCACTTCGACCATGCCACCGTGCAGAAGGCGCTGCGGATCCTGCTGGTGGGCGAGATGCAGAAGGGCAATGCGCCGCAGCCGCATCCGCCAGGCCTCGAACCGGCGACGCACCCGAAGGTCAAGCGCGCGATCCTGCTGATGGAGCAGCACGTCGGGCGCGCGCTGCCGCTGGAGGCGCTTGCGTGCAAGCTCGACCTGTCGGCGCGGCAGCTGGAGCGCCTGTTCAAGGCCGAGACTGGCAAGAGCCCGCAGGCATTCGCCAAGCAGGTGCGGCTGCGCACCGCCGCGTGGCTGCTGACCAGTTCGGACCGCGCCGTCGCCGACATCGCGCTGAGCTGCGGCTTTGCCGATGCCTCGCATCTCGGCCGCGAATTCCGCAAGCAGTATGGCGTGCCGCCCGCGGCCTACCGCGACAAGGGCGCGACTCCCGCCGAATCCGCGCTGGCCGGCAATGATGGCGACGCGCTGTGCGCGCTCGGTGAAGGAGAAAGCGAGCTCGGTGAAGGAGAAAGCGAAAGCGAAAGCGCAAGCGCAAGCCAGCCATGATTGCGGCCATCGGCCAACTTAGCGCAGTCTTCGGACAGATGCATGCCTGCCCGGCTCGTCACCATCGCCCATCCTCTCAGCGAAGGCTTCGATACCGCGGATCTCGGGGACGCCAGCGCGTTGCATGAATTGCTCGCCAAGCCGTAAGCCCATCCCGCTGATCGCCGCGCCTGGATCATCACCAGGCCGAAAGCCTCAGATGCCGCCCCGCACGAATGGAGGGCGCACCACTTTCGCGGCAATCCTGTTCTTGTAGACCTCCACATTGACCTGCGAGCCGATCCTGATGTCGGGCGCCACGCGCGCCAACGCAATGGCGATGCCCAGCGTCGGGCTATAGGTTCCGCTGGTGACCTTGCCGATCACCGCGCCCTTCCCGCTGGTCACTGTGCTGTGCGCCGCCGGGACAGCGGCGCTGCCTTCCAGGGCGAGCCCAACGAACTGCTGCGTCTGGCGACGGGCGCACACGGCCGACTTACCGAAAAAATCACGGTCTGAATCCAGCTCGACACTCCAGCCCAGACCGGCATCGAGCGGCGAGGTATGGAGATCCATGTCCTTCCCGATCCGGTGCATCCCTGCCTCGAGCCGAAGCGTATCCCATGCTTCATGGCCCACCGCGCTGATGCCTGCCGACCGCAGCATGTCCCAGACACGACCAGCGTGGCTGGCGAGCAGCAGCAATTCGAAGCCGTCCTCGCCGGTTTTCCCGGTTCTCGCCACCATCAACTCCCCAATTGCCGGGTCATGCACGATAGTGGAATTAAACGGCTTCAGCCTTTCGGCATGGCGGGAAGCCGGAACCGCCCGGAATACTTTTTCCCGAGCCTTTGGTCCTTGCACGGCGATGACCGCTAATGGTTCAACATCGTCCGCCACGCAATCCTGGCGTCGCGGGATCACGGTCACATCCGCTTTCGCCTCGCTGACCTTTGCCCGGATCCACTCGAGGTCGCTGGCGGCCGTGTGCGCGTTCAGGACGGCACGGAAATGCTGCTCCCCCAGGTAGTAAATGACCAGGTCATCGATCACGCCGCCGGACTGGTCAAGCATGCAGCTATACAGTGCCTTTCCAGCTGTCTTCAGCTTTCCGACGTCGTTCGACAAGAGCTTGCCGAGAAACATTCGCGCATCCGGGCCGTGCAGGTCAACCACGCACAGATGCGACATGTCGAACATGCCGGCATCTTCGCGCACTGTGTGGTGCTCTTCGATCTGGGATCCGTAGGCGGCAGGAAGCTTCCAGCCATCGACGTCGCCTATGCGAGCTTGGAGGAGACGGTGGCGATCATACAGTGGCGTGTGCTGCCAATGCGGGGGACCTTTAGTCATCGCTTTGGGTCAGTGGGCAATCAGGGTTGCTGGCACGGAATCGGCCATGGTCCGTCGATCAACGGCGACGTTGCGTGCCAGTACATCAAATCGCCGGAATCGCCGATAGAACGAAAGCGGCATTCACATGGGACACCCACGCCAGGCGAGGTAACCACCTGCAGAGCAGCACAACGACTGCCACCGCTCGCGTTCAGTCCTATACTCCGCATTGGACCCTTCACCCAGAGCCAAACCATGGATTACACCCCCGGCATCAGCCAGCTGGCTGGCCTGCTCGCCGACCCCGGCCGCGCCGCCATGCTATGGGCCCTGATGGACGGCAGCGCCCGCCCCGCCGGTGAACTGGCGCTGATCGCCGGCCTGTCGGCGTCGTCCGCCAGCGGGCACCTGGCGCGGCTGACCGAGGGCGGGCTGCTGGCGGTGGAGACGCGCGGGCGCAACCGGTACTACCGGCTGGCCGCGCCGGAGATCGGCGTAGCGATCGAGGCGCTGGCGTCGGCGTCGCTGGCCAGCCGGCCGCCGCGGCTGCGCGATGTGCCGGTGTCGCGCGCCGCGCCGCCGGCGCTGCGGCAGGCGCGTACCTGCTACGACCACCTGGCCGGCGAACTGGCCGTGGGACTGTTCGAACGGATGACGCATAGCGGCTGGCTGGTGCTCGATGCGCGGCGCGTGGAGCTGAGCGGCGACGGCGCGCAGGCGCTGGCGGGACTGGGCATCGACATTGCTGCAGCGCGGCGCAAGCGGCGCCAGTTTGCCTGCACCTGCCCGGACTGGAGCGAGCGCAAACCCCACCTCGGCGGCGCGCTGGGCGCCGCGCTGCTGGGCAGCCTGCTGGAGCGCGGCTGGGTCGAGACCACGCGCACATCGCGCGCGTTGCGCGTGACACCGGCGGGCCAACGCGAGATCATGCGCATCGCGGCATGAATCGCGGCATAAGTCGCGGCACGATTGAGCCGCACGGCACCACAGGAGATCCCGCATGGCCACATCACTGGACGACGACACGCAGGACGCGATCGCGCGTTTCTTCGCCCTGATCAACCTCGACGACAGCGCGCAGACGGCGGCGCAGCTGTCGATGTTCGAAGACGCGCTGCTTGACGCGGAGGACGACGACACCGACGGCGGCGAGCTGCTGTGGGTGGTGCGCGAAGTCATCGACTGGCAATCCGGCTTCTTCGTCGACTGGAAGGACTGCCAGTCCTTTATCGGCTGCCTGAACCAGCTGTGCGAGCGCATCGACCTGGAAATCGACTGGGGCACGGACGAACCCGAGGACGAGGCGTTCCTGGAGAACACCAGCGTGCCCGAGCTGATGGAGCTGGCCCACAACCAGCTGCGCGTGGCCGGCTATACCCTGTGGAACTGGGATACCGGCGGCGATGCCTACGCCGGCTGGATCACGCGCAGCGAGGATGACGAAGAGATGCTCGACCTGGCCGAGCAATTGCGCTTCGAGATCCGGCCCGCGGACCAGCCTTACTGAGCCGGCCGCGGCGGCGGCTGCCTAAGGCGCCAGCGTTCCGCGCTTGCGCGCCGGCGGGCGCCCCGTCTCCGGCACGCCGACGGTCTGCTCAAGCACGTCAAGGAATACGCGCACGCTGGCCGGCATCAGCTTGCGCGCCGGCATCAGCACGTAGACCTTGAGCGGCGACGAAGCATAGGCTGGCAGCACCCGCACCAGTTGCCCCAGCTCCAGCTGCTCCTGCACGAAGCGCGGCGACAGCCGCGTCACCCCCAGCCCGTCGATGGCAGCCTTCAGCCGCAGCTCCGCGTTGTGGGTACCGATGCGCGGCTCCACGTCCACGCGCGCGATCTCGACGCCGTCGCGCAGGAATTCCCAATGCTTGTCATCGGCGTTGCCCAGCGTGGGCCAGCCCTGCAGGTCCTGCGGCGTGCGCGGCAGCCCGCGCGCGCGGATCAGCGCCGGCGCGGCGTAGAAGGCGCGCTCGATCAGCACCACGCGCTTGCTGGCGAACGAGGTGTCATTCAGCCCGGTGTTGGTCATGACGAAAGCCAGATCGTAGCCATGGCGAACCAGGTCGGGCTGGTCCCAGCTGACATCGACCTGCACGCGCAGGCCCGGGTGGGCGCGCAACACCCGCGTCAGCGTTTCCGACAGGTGCTGCGAGCCGACTTCATACGGGGTGGAGATGCGCAGCACGCCGCTGACCTCGGCGCTGCCCGAGGCGGCTTCGGCGCTGATCTCGTGCAGCTCGGCAAACAGCGGCGCGATCCGGTCATACAGTTGCTGACCGCGCTCGGTGACACGCACGCGGCGCGTGGTGCGCTCGAACAGCCGCGTGCCGAGCTGGCCTTCCAGCCGCGCCACGGCGGCGCTGGCGGAGGATTTGGGCACCTGCGCCAGTTCGGCGCCCTGGGTAAAGCCGCCGCCTTCCACCACGCGGCAGAAGATTTCCCAGTCTTTCCAATCGATTGTCCTCATGCGTGGGATGCGGCGGGTAGGGATGGGGCGGCTGCCATTGGAGGGCGCCATTGTCCCACAGTGTGGACAATGGCGCCGATCCATGCAAACAGCCCCTCTACGCTGACTCGAACAGGATCACCGAACGCGCCAGCTCGCCGCGGCGCAGTTCGTCGAAGGCATCGTTGATGCGCTCCAGCGGCAGGCGCTGGGCAATCAGTTCGTCCAGGTGCAGCCTGCCGCCCATGTAGAAATCGACCATGCGCGGCATGTCGACCGGGAAGCGGTTCGAGCCCATCAGCGAGCCCTGGATGCGTTTCTCGCCGAGGAAGTCGCTGCCCTTCAGTTCGATCCTGACGCCCGGCGCGATCATGCCGATCACGGTGGCGGTGCCGCCGCGGCGCAACATGGCAAAGGCCTGCTCGGTGGTCTGCTTCAGGCCGATCGCCTCGAAGGCGTGATGCACGCCGCCGCCGGTCAGCTCGCGCACGGCATCGGGCACGTCGGCATTGCCGGCATCGATCACGTCGGTGGCGCCGAACTTGCGCGCCAGTTCCAGCTTGGCCGGCACGCGGTCGATGGCGATGATGCGGCCGGCGCCGGCAATCGCGGCACTGTTGACCGTGGCCAGGCCAATGCCGCCGCAGCCGATCACCGCCACGGTCTCGCCCGGCTGCACCCTGGCGGTATGGATGACCGCGCCCATGCCCGTGGTGACGGCGCAGCCGATCAGCGCGGCGCGGTCCAGCGGCATGTCGCGGCGAATCGCCACCAGTGCGTGTTCGTGGATCAGCATCTGCTCGGCAAAGGCCGACAGGTTCAGGAACTGGTTCATGGGTCCGCCCTGTCGCGCCATCAGGCGCGGCTCCTCGCCTTCGCGGCGGCGGGTATCGGGCTCGGTGCACAGGGACAGGTGCCCCGTCAGGCAATGCTCGCAATGGCCGCAGTACGCCGACAGGCAGGTGATGACGTGGTCGCCGGGCCTGACCGTGCGCACCTCGGCGCCAACCTGCTCGACCACGCCGGCGGCCTCGTGTCCCAGTATGGCCGGCATCGGATACGGATAGGCGCCGTCCAGGAAATGCAGGTCAGAATGGCAGACGCCCACGGCAACGGTGCGCACCAGCACCTCACGCGGGCCGGGCTTGCCGATGGCAACGTCTTCGATCACGAGCGGGGTCTTGGGTTGATGCAGGACGGCGGCTTTCATCAAAACGCTCCTTTGCGGCGGGCGTGCCGGGACGGCACAGTGCAATGAAGCCAAAAACCATAACCGCAAACGATGGTTCAGGAAAGGCGCGTCGCCGCAGCGCAGCGATGTTTACAACTCTTCCTTGATCGGCAGCACACGCAGCACGCCGATGCCCAGATGCTGCAGCGCGCCCATGCCGGGCTCGCTGTCGTAGGTGGTGAGCTGCCCCTTCTCGCGCGTGGTCCACGTCAGGCGCGCATTGTTGCCGTCGGCATCGGTGCGCACGCCGACGCGGTAGGCCATGTCGAGCAGGCCATCCTCGGTGGTCTTGATCATGCGCTCGGCCAGTGCCGGGCTGTCGAGCACGATGCCCATCTCGGTGTTCAGCCTGGCCGAGCGCGGATCCATGTTGAGCGAGCCGATGAACACCAGGCGCCGGTCGACGATGTAGTTCTTGGCGTGCAGGCTGGCGCGGCTCGATGACAGCCAGGAGCGCGAGCGCGAACCCTTGGCGGCCTTGCCGCGCTGCGCCAGCTCGGCATAGGCGCTGGGCTTGAGCTCGTACAGCTCGATGCCGGCGGCCACCAGTGCCTTGCGGTGCGGGGCATAGCCCGCATGCACCGCGCTGACGTCGGTGGCGGCGAAGGAATTGGTCAGGATGCGCACACGGATGCCCCGCCTTGCGATCGCGATCAGCCAGGCCTCGCCGTCGTCGTCGGGGACGAAGTATGGGGAAATCAGCAAGACTTCCTTTTGCGCGCTGCTGATCATCTTTTCCAGCCGGGCGGTGGCATGGCCGGGATCGTCATGGATCTGGTGGGTAATCTTGGCGGCCTTGTCGGAGACTACCGTGGCCTTGCCGGTGTAGGCCGGCATATGGCCGCTTTCGATGCCCTTGGCCAGGCCCGAGTCGAGCAGTTCCTGCACGTACTGGCTGGCCTTTGCCTGGTCACCGCGCGCTTCCAGGCGCTTGCGCAGGCTGCGCATTTCCACCGGCGCCTCCTTGCCCTCCGGAATCAGCGCCACCACCGGGTAGGACGACTTGTCATTCCAGTATTCGTCGAAGACCGCCGATACCTGCGGCACCGCCGGGCCGGCAATCAGCACGTCGAGGTCGCTGAAGTCCATGTCGGTACGGGCGGAGAAGTAGGCATCGCCGATATTGCGCCCGCCCACCACCGACATCTGGTTGTCCACCGTCATCGACTTGTTATGCATGCGCCGGTCCAGCCGGCTGAAATCCGCCAGCATTTCCAGCCAGCGCAGGCTGCGGTTGGCGACCGGGTTGAACAGCCGCACTTCGATATTGGGATGCGAATCGATCGCCGACAGGACCTTGTCCAGCTCGGCGCCGGTACGCAGGTCGTCGAGCAGCATGCGCACGCGCACGCCGCGGTCGGCGGCGTCGATGATATCGCCCAGCACCGCGGCGCCGGTGCCGGTCGGCTCCAGGATGTAGGTCTGCAGGTCAAGGCTGCGCTGGGCGGCGCGCGCCATCGCCAGGCGTGCGGCCAGCGCATCGGGGCCCGACGAGAGCGGGTAGAACAGGGACTCGCCCGGGCGCTGTGCCAGGCGCGGGGCCAGCGCCTTGCCCAGCGGCGTATCCGCGGTGGTGGCGGTGGCGGCGGGCGCGCTGGACGGCGGGCGCTGGGCCGATGCCGGCAGGCTGGCGCAGCCGGCCAGCCCGATGGCCAGCGCCAGCGCCAGCGTGATTGCCAGCGGCAGCGCGGCCAGCGGTTGTGAGCGCTGGCGGCAGGTAGCGAACGGATAGTGGCAGAAGAATGTCTGGAACATCCATGGATCTCCCTGCGCCACGAAGGCGCCGGCCCGGACACGTCGTGCACGCAACTGCACTTTGACTGCATGTGGCGTGCCATCCGCTATCACGACAATACACCCCGGCAGGAGGTGACGGCACCGGTGCCACTCCTTTCCGCGCGGGGTCTTTGTCCTACATGGCTGACGCGCTGCGGCATGGATTGCATCAAGGTTGCGTCTTTTCCTGCACTGCGTTTTCTCTTATGATCCCGCCGCCACGTTGTATATACCGGCCTGAGCCGGCCCAGCGGCAGGCCCGGGCGGCACCTCCGCCCCGCGTTGCCTCCGCAGGCGATCCCCGGCATAGTTGCGCGCTTTTGCGCGTCCCGACCCGAGTCCCGATGTCCAGCCAACCTTCCACTTCAGGCGCGCCCGCGCCCACGCTGCGCCGCACGCTGCGCGCCCGCCATCTCACCATGATCGCCATCGGCGGCTCGATCGGCACGGGGCTGTTCGTGGCGTCCGGCGCCACCATCGCGCAGGCCGGGCCCGGCGGCGCGCTGGCCGCCTACATCCTGATCGGCGCGATGGTGTATTTCCTGATGACCAGCCTGGGCGAACTGGCCGCGTACATGCCGGTATCGGGCTCGTTCGCCACCTACGGCGCGCGCTATGTCGACGAAGGTTTCGGCTTCGCGCTGGGGTGGAACTACTGGTACAACTGGGCGGTGACCATCGCGGTGGAACTCGCCGCGGCGCAGCTGGTGATGCTGTACTGGTTCCCCGACACGCCAGGCGTGCTGTGGAGCGCGCTGTTCCTCGGGCTGATGTTCGCGCTCAATGCGATCTCGGTGCGCGGCTTCGGCGAGGCCGAGTACTGGTGCGCGCTGGTCAAGGTGGTGACGGTGATCGCCTTTATCGGCATCGGCACGCTGATGATCTTCGGCATCCTGCGCGGCGACATGCCGGCCTCGCACGGGCTGGGCAACCTGACCCTCGGCGATGCGCCGTTTGTCGGCGGGCTGCCAGCGCTGATCGGCGTGGCCATGATCGCCGGCTTCTCGTTCCAGGGCACCGAACTGATCGGCGTGGCCGCCGGCGAATCGGCCGACCCGGCGAAGAACATCCCGCGCGCGGTGCGGCAGGTGTTCTGGCGCATCCTGCTGTTCTATGTGCTGGCGATCCTGATCATCGGCATCCTGATCCCCTACACCGACCCCAGCCTGCTCAAGAGCGACGTGCAGACCGTGGGCGTGAGCCCGTTCACGCTGGTGTTCCGACATGCCGGCCTGGCCTTCGCCGCCGGCGTGATGAACGCGGTGATCCTGACCGCGGTGCTGTCGGCAGGCAATTCCGGCATGTACGCATCGACCCGCATGCTCTACAACCTGGCCACCGAAGGGCGCGCGCCGCGCATCTTCGCGCGGCTGACGCGCAACGGCGTGCCGCTGGTGGCGCTACTGGCGACCACCGCGGTGGGCGCGCTGTGTTTTCTCACCTCGCTGTTCGAAAGCAAGGCCGTGTACCTGTGGCTGCTGAACCTGTCGGGCATGACCGGCTTCATCGCGTGGCTGGGCATCGCGATCAGCCACTACCGCTTCCGCAAGGGCTTTGTCGCGCAGGGCCATGACCTGTCGCGCCTGCCCTACCGTTCGCCGTTCTTTCCCTACGGGCCGATCTTCGCCTTCGCGCTATGCCTGATCGTCACGCTGGGCCAGAACTACCAGGCCTTCGCCAGCGGCAAGATCGACTGGGTCGGCGTGGCCGCCACCTACATCGGCATCCCGATCTTCCTGGCGATCTGGGCGGGCTACCGGATCGTGCGCAAGTCCCGCTTCGTGCGCTATGCCGAGATGGAATTCCCCGCACTGCCGGCCGGCGGCGGCGGCGCCGGGGGCGACGGCGTCACCGCGCGCGGCGCCGCTCCAGTGACGGCCGAATAGGCGCCTATCCCCTGGCGCTTCCATACCAGGCAGGGCGTTCCGCGCATTCACGCTGGACGCCGCCTATCCGGGCACCGGGAGAAGACGCTGGGGTTCGATCGAGCCGTGCAAGCGGCCGGCTGGAGGAGCTGGTCAAGGTTTATGAGGGGATCCAAAAGCCGTTGTAGGCCGCTGATGACGGATCGCTTGCCCGTCCATTTTCATCGCGACTCATTTCCGTCCACTTTTCAGATCGTTCAGGCCTGAGCGAACGCCACATCACATGCAACGGTAACCTCCGTTGCTTTCTACGCAACACCCTCCCGCGCCGTCCTTGACGCCGCATGTCCGCGTGCCCATCATTCCGACTTTTCGTAAATGCGAATTATTCGCATTGGTATCTACATTTACATACAGGCCTGCCTGTCTTACCGCCAAGCATGAACCACGCCGACATCCGCGCCGCCCGCGTGCGCGCACCCAAGCCTCGCCATCTCGCCATACTGGCGCACCTGGCCGTCCTCACCGGCTTCCCGGCGGCGGCCGCGCTGGCGCAGGAGGCAGCCGCGGGCGCCGGGCCGCAATCGCTGCCCGCCGTGACGGTCAGCGCCACCGCCGTCGATGACGCAGGCCTGCAGCTCCAGAAGAAGGCCAGCACCGGCGCACTGGGCTCGCGCACGCAGCTCGACACGCCGTATTCCACGACCATCGTCACCGGCGAGGACCTGGCCGACCGCCAGGTCAGCAAGCTAGGCGACGTGTTTGCCATGGATGCCTCGGTCACCGACAACAGCAACGCCTACAACAGCTGGTCCAGCTACCTGACCGTGCGCGGCCTGCAGGTCGACTGGCAGAACGGCTTCAAGATCAACGGGCTGCCGTTCGTCGCATACGGCATCACGCTGCCATACGAGCATATGGACCAGGTGGAACTGCTCAAGGGCCTGCCGGGCTTCATGTACGGCTTTGGCACCCCGGGCGGCATTGTCAACTACGTCACCAAGAAGCCGACCGATACCTTTACCGCTTCGTTCGAGCTGGGCTACCGCGCCGCCAACGTGTGGAGCGAGCACATCGACCTCGGCGGCCGCGCGGGCCCGGACAACATGTTCGGCTACCGGCTCAACTACACGCACGAGGAAGGCACGCCGTACAACGCGCGCAATGTCAACCGCGACACCGTATCGCTGGGCCTGGACGCGCGCCTGACCAAAGACCTGACCTGGACCTTCGACTCGATCTACCAGGACCGGCGCACCACCGGGCAGATGCCCTCGTTCAGCTTCTGGACTTACACCGACCAGGCACTGCCCGCCGCGGTCTCCGGCCGCATCCGGAACTTCGCCGGCAGCGACCAGCACCTGAACACCAACCTGCAGCTCTACACCACGGGCCTGCGCTACCAGGTCAACCCGGACTGGGGCGGTCAGCACCAATTACAGCTTCAGCAAGGTCAACCGCAGCCGCAACGAGAGCCTGTATGGCGTGTTGAACCAGGCCGGCGACTACGTCGACACGCGCTACGACACCGCGCAGAACCAGCAGGTGGGCTATTGGCAGGCGATGCTCGAGGGCAAGTTCCGCACCGGCCCGTTCGGCCACCAGCTGGTGGCCGGCCTGTCGTGGCAGAAGCAGATCGACCGCTATGACAACAACGGCTTTGCCGGCACGATCGGCACCGGCAATATCTTCGAGCCCAATACCAACACGTACTTCAGCTCGACCGCGTTCAACAAGGTGCGCAACAGCGACATCACGCAGAAGTCGATTTTTGCCAGCGATACCGTGCAGCTGAGCGAGCGCTGGTCGGTGCTGGCCGGCCTGCGCGTCACCAATTTCGAGCAGAACGGCTACGTGCCGGCGGCCACCAACTACACCAAGAACGGCGTGGTCACGCCGACGCTCGCGCTGATGTTCAAGCCGGTGCCTGCAGCCACGGTCTACGCCAGCTACGTGGAAGCGCTGGAGCCCGGCTCGATCGTGCCGGATGGCTACACCAACGCGCGCCAGCTGCTCAGCCCGATCCGCAGCAAGCAGTATGAGATCGGCGTCAAGGCCGACCAGCAGAAGTGGAGCGCCACCGCCGCGCTGTTCCGCATCGAGCGCGGCGCGGAATATGACAGCGTCAGCAACGGCGTGCCGACGCGGGCGCAGGACGGCTCCTCCATCTACCAGGGCGTGGAGCTGGCCGGCGTGTACCGCCTGGGCTCGCAATGGGAATTCGGTGGCAGCGCGATGTACCTCGACTCCTACTACGACAAGGGCAATGCCAACATCGACAACCGCGTGGCCGGCGCGCCGGAACTGGTGCTGGCGGGCCGCATCAGCTACCGCGTGCCGTACGTGCCGGGCCTGCGGGTTGGCGTCGACGGAAAGTACACCGGCAATATCAAGGTCAATGCGACCAATACGCTGGAGGCGGGTGGCTATACCGTGTTCAATCTCGGCGCCACCTACAACACGCGCGTGTACGGCAAGGACCTGACGCTGCGCGCGGCGCTGAACAACCTGACCAACAAGCGCTACTGGGGCTTCCAGTATGAGAACTATCTGCAGCCGGGTGATCCGCGCAGCGTGAGCCTGACGGCGAAGATTGCTTACTGAGTTCAGTCCTCCGGTCCGCCGGTTTTTTCCCTCCGGCCCTCTCCCCCGCCCCTCTCCCATAAATGGGAGAGGGGAGAACACAACGCGATTTTGAAATTGGCAGCAGCCTTGACCCCGCCTTTGCGCGGGGTCTTTTCATTTGTGCGCCGCCAGGCACGGCGAGAGCCGTCCCTTCTCCCCCTATAACCCCGCACCCCTCCCCCATCTTTCGGGAAAACGAATGTTGACAATCACCAAACTGTGATCTACAACATCGTCTACAGCATCTATCAATTTTGTAGACAATTTAGTAGACAGCACAACAAGCATCCCACGGCGCACAAAAGAGCCAAACGGCCGCACGTTCGCCTATCGTCAAGACAACCATCTGCCAGGAGACTCAGATGATGCAAACGACCGTAACGCCAGACGCGACCGCCGGCGCGCCACAGGCAGGGCATGCCGCACACGGCAATGCCCTGATCAAGCCCACCTACGACGAACGGCTGACCAATGAGGACCTGGCGCCGCTGCGCAAGCAGACCTGGGGCACTTACAACATCTTTGCCTTCTGGATGTCCGACGTGCACAGCGTGGGCGGCTACATCACCGCCGGCAGCCTGTTCGCCCTGGGGCTGACCAGCTGGCAGGTGCTGGTGTCGCTGCTGGTCGGGATTGTGATCGTGCAGTTCTTCTGCAACCTGGTGGCCAAACCCAGCCAGGTGACCGGCACGCCTTACCCGGTGATCTGCCGGGCCTCGTTCGGCGTGCTCGGCGCGAATATCCCGGCCATCATCCGCGGGCTGATCGCGGTCGCGTGGTACGGGATCCAGACCTACCTCGCATCCAGCGCCTTCCTGGTGCTGGCGCTGCACTTCTTCCCGTCGCTGGCGCCGTATGCCGACGTCAAGCTGCACGGCTTCGCCGGGCTGTCGACGCTGGGCTGGGCCGCGTTCATGGTGCTTTGGGTGCTGCAGGCGCTGGTGTTCTGGACCGGCATGGAGACCATCCGCAAGTTCATCGACTGGGCCGGCCCGGCGGTGTATGTGGTGATGATCGCGCTGGCGATCTGGCTGGTGAACAAGGCCGGCTGGGAGAACGTCAACTTCACGCTGAGCTTCGTCAAGTACACCGGCTGGGAAGCGGTGCCGGTGATGCTGAGCGCGATCGCGCTGGTGGTGTCGTACTTCTCCGGCCCGATGCTGAATTTCGGCGACTTCTCGCGCTATGCCAAGGATTTCAAGTCGGTCAAGCGCGGCAACTTCTGGGGCTTGCCGGTCAACTTCCTGGGCTTCTCGCTGCTGACCGTGATCACCACCTCGGCCACGCTGCCGGTGTTCGGCAAGCTGATCACCGACCCGGTGGAAACCGTCAGCCATATCGACAGCACCTTCGCCATGCTGCTGGGCGCCTTCACCTTCATGACCGCGACCATCGGCATCAACATCGTCGCCAACTTCGTGTCGCCGGCGTTCGACTTCTCCAACGTGTCGCCCAAGCACATCAGCTGGCGCACCGGCGGCATGATCGCCGCGGTGGCCTCGATCTTCATCACGCCCTGGAACCTGTACAACAACCCGGCGGTGATCCACTACACGCTGGACGTGCTGGGTGCGTTCATCGGCCCGCTGTTCGGCATCCTGATCGCAGACTACTACCTGGTGCGGCGCCAGCACGTGGAAGTCGACGACCTGTACAAGCTGAACCCGCGCGGCCGCTACTGGTACCGCAATGGCTTCAACCCGGCGGCGGTGGCCACCATGATCCCCGCGGCCATCATCCCGATCCTGTGCGTGGTGGTGCCGGCCTGGCAGGCGGCGGCCAACTACAGCTGGTTCATCGGCATGGGCATCGCGCTGGTGCTGTACCGCCAGCTGGCGCCGCGCATGATGCCGGGCCACCTTGCCGCGCCCGCCGCCCCGGCCTCCAGCCAGGTTTGAACGACATCCCCCTTCGACAGCATCCATCTCAGAGCCGCACCCATGAAGCTGAAGATCATCAACCCCAATACCACCGAGAGCATGACCGAGAAGATCGGCCAGTGCGCCCGCGCCGTGGCCGAGCAGGGCACGCGCATCAGCGCGGTCAGCCCGCGCATGGGCCCGGCCTCGATCGAGAGCCACTATGACGAGGCGCTGTCGGTGCCCGGCATCCTCGACGAGATCCTGGCCGGCGAGCAGGAAGGCGTGGACGGCTACGTCATCGCCTGCTTCGGCGACCCCGGCCTGTACGCGGCGCGCGAGGTGGCGCGCGGCCCCGTGATCGGCATCGCCGAGGCGGCGATGCACATGGCCAGCATGGTCGGCAGCAGCTTCAGCGTGGTGACCACGCTGGCGCGCACCTGCAATATCGGCTGGCACCTGGCCGAGCGCTATGGCATGAAGCGCTTCTGCAGCAATGTGCGCGCCTGCGACCTGCCGGTGCTCGACCTGGAGCGCCCCGGCTCGGACGCGCGCCGCATCATCACCGAGGCGTGCCGCCGCGCGCTGGTGGAAGACCGCAGCGAATGCATCGTGCTCGGCTGCGCCGGCATGACCGACCTGTGCGACGAGATCGCCGACGCCATCGGCGCGCCGGTGATCGACGGCGTCACGTGCGCGGTCAAGCTGGCCGAGGCGATGGTCTCGGTGCGGCTGGCCACCAGCAAGCGCGGCGACTGGGCGCGGCCGCTGCCCAAGGCGTATGCCGGCATGCTGGCGCCTTATGCGCTCAACTGAGGCGCTCAACTGAGGCGCTCAACTGAGGCGCTGAACTGACGCTTCGAGAACCACTTACCTGATCCAGCAACATGCTCCAGACACGTTATCCCCGCGACCTGATCGGCTACGGCGCCCAACCTCCCCACGCGCGCTGGCCGGGCGGCGCGCGCGTCGCGCTGCAGTTCGTCCTCAACTACGAAGAAGGCGGCGAGAACTGCGTGCTGCACGGCGACGCCGCCTCCGAGCAGTTCCTCTCCGAGATCGTCGGCGCCGCGGCCTATCCCGACCGCCACATGAGCATGGAGGGCATCTATGAATACGGTTCGCGCGCCGGCGTCTGGCGCATCCTGCGCGAGTTCGAAAAGCGCGGCCTGCCGTTGACCATCTTCGGCGTGTCGATGGCGCTGCAGCGCCATCCCGAACTGACCCGCGCCTTCGTCGAGCTGGGCCACGAGATCGCCTGCCACGGCTGGCGCTGGATCCACTACCAGAACATCGACGAGGCCACCGAGCGCGAGCACATGCGCACCGGCATGCAGATCATCAAGGACCTGACCGGCTCGATGCCGCTGGGCTGGTACACCGGCCGCGACAGCCCCAACACGCGCCGCCTGGTGGTCGAGCACGGCGGCTTCCTGTACGACTCCGACTACTACGGCGACGACCTGCCCTTCTGGACCGAAGTGGAAGTCACCGGCGGCGAGAAGAAGCCGCACCTGGTGGTGCCCTACACGCTGGACTCGAACGACATGCGCTTTGCCACGCCGCAGGGCTTCAACACCGGCGAGCAGTTCTTCCAGTACCTGAAGGATGCGTTCGACGTGCTGTATGAAGAAGGCGATCCCGCAGGGCAGGACAGCCCCAGGATGCTGTCGATCGGCATGCACTGCCGGCTGCTCGGCCGCCCCGGCCGCTTCCGCGCGCTGCAGCGCTTCCTCGACTACGTGCAGGGCCACGACAAGGTGTGGATCTGCCGCCGTGTCGACATCGCGCGGCACTGGGCACAGGTGCATCCGTTCCGCCCCGCGACGGCTGCCTCTGCGGTTGCCGGCGCGACGAGGGAGCCTGCCACGGCCTGAGGAGCGACGCCCACGTCGCCATATTTGTGTACGATATAGCCGTATTTCGTCGCCACTTCCGGCGACATCCCGACTGTCCGTACCCCGATATGGCAACCACATCGAAGAAGGCGGCGCCCGGCGCGGCGGCGAAAGCGCCGCGCCGGCCCGCACCCAAAGCCGCACCGCCAGCCAGCAATCCGGAGGAACCTGCCGGCAACGAGTCCGCCGCCGGCGAGGCCTCTGCCACCGAGGCGATCTACCTTGGCTTGCTCACCGCGATCATGGAGCATCGCCTGCTCGCCGGCACCAAGCTGGTCGAAGAACGCCTGTGCGAAGTCACCGGCGCCAGCCGCGCCCGCATCCGGCAAGTGTTTGCCCGCCTCGCGCATGAAAAGCTGGTGACGCTGGTGCCCAACCGCGGCGCCTTCGTGTCGAGTCCCACGGTCGACGAGGCGCGCGAGGTCTTCCAGGCCCGCCGCGTGGTCGAGCCCGCGCTGGCCGCGGAGCTGGCGCTGGGCGCCACGCCGGCCAAGGTCCGCAGCCTGCGCCGCCATGCCATGGAAGAAGACAACGCTCGCGCCCGCGGCGACCGCGCCGCGATGATCCGGCTGTCAGGCGAATTCCATATCCTGCTGGCCGAGATGGCCGGCAATGCGATCCTGGAAAAGCTGATCCGCGAGATGGTTTCGCTGACCTGCCTGATCATCACGCTGTACGATCGGCCCGGCGCGCCCGCGTGCGCCGAGCACGAGCACCGCCAGCTGATCGATGCCATCGAGCAGCGCGACGCCGCGCGCGCGAGCGCACTGATGGCCGAGCACCTCGAGCATATCGAAGGCTCGCTCGACCTGAGCATGCCCGACAGCGGCGCGCCCGACTTCTACAGCATCTTCAGCAAGGGCTGATTGAAGCACCGGCTGCGCCGGCCTGGTATTGCACTCGGCGCATGGCAGCCTAGACTGCCTGGATAACAACCCGCGCTTGCAATGCGCCGCAGGGGGTGCCATGGCCGCCACTGCCGAAACCGTCACAGCCCGGCGTCCGCCGCTGGCCTTCGAGCGTCTCTATGCAGGCGCCGACGGCGAATCCCACTTTGGTCCGGTTTCCGTGGCCATCACGGAGAGGCTGTGGGATTCTCGCTGGCGTTCTGGCGCTTCTGGGGCTTCGAAAGCCCGGGCCACTGGAACGTGCGCGCGGTGTTCGCCGCGATCTCGCTGCTGGCAGCGGTCTCGCTGCAGATCGTCGCGCTGTTCCGCGCGCTGCGCATCGAGGACGATGCGGTGGAGGAATACCGCAGGACAGTGCGGTGGTTTATCGCTTCCGCACTGGCGTTGCTGACCGGACTCGCCGTGGCAATGATCGACGCGGCGCTGTCACCCTGACTGCGCCGGCACATTCAATCTCCGATGCCGCCGATATCGATGCTGTCGACGCGATCCGGGTAGAAGGCCACGTGCGAGGCAATCGCGGCGACCGCATCGTAAGGCGTCTCGTAGCTCCACACCGCATTGCGCCCGCGCTCGCCGGCGGCCGGGATGGAGAAGTAGCTGCAGTCGCCCTTGTACGGGCAGTAGGTGGCGTGATCGCTGCGCGCGAGCTGCGTCATGTCGACATCGGCGCGCGGTATGTACTGCACCGGGGCGTAGCTGGCTTCCTGCAGCGTCAGCGCCGCGGTGCTGTCGGCGACAACGCGGCCCGCCGCCTTGACCACCACGCGTCCTTGTGTCGGCGTGATGGTGATGGGGTGGTCGGGGCCTGGGATCCTGACGGGCTTGCCTGACATCGTCGTGCTCCTGCATGGCGGGATGCAGGACATTCTAGGCGCTTGCCGGACAACCTGCCGGCGCGGCCCCCGGACGGGCCGTGGCGTTGGCGGCTCAGCCGACCTTCTCCAGCGCCGTGCGGTAGTGCGCGGCGCGGCGTGCATAGTCCTCCGCGTTGGCTAGCAGGTTCTTCACTTCGTCATCGGTCAGCTCGCGCACCGCCTTGGCGGGCGAGCCCAGGATCAGCGAGCGCGGCGGGAACTGCTTGCCCTCGGTCACCAGCGCCCCGGCGGCAACCAGCGACTCGGCGCCGATCGTGGCGTTGTTCAGGATCACGGCCTGGATGCCGATCAGCGCGCCGTCGCCCACGGTGCAGCCGTGCAGCATGGCCTGGTGGCCCACAGTCACGCCGGCACCGAGCGCGAGCGGGCAGCCGGGATCGGTGTGCAGCACGGCGCCTTCCTGCACGTTGCTGCCGATGCCGATAGTGACCGGCTCGTTGTCGGCCCGGATCACGGCGCCGGGCCAGACCGACACGTGTTCGGCCAGTTCCGCGCGGCCGATGATGGTGGCTTCGGCCGCGACAAAGGCGCTGCCGGCAATTGCGGGCGCGAGCTCGCCAAGCTTGTAGAGAGTCATGATGGATCTGGTAAGGACAGAAGGCCACCATCGCGGCCGCCCCGGATAAGGCGCGGGCCACGCTGGCAGCAGGAAGCAGGAAGCAGGAAGCAGGAAGCAGGAAAATCCTTTGGCTTATTCGACCTTGACGTTGGCCTTCTTCACCAGCGCGGCGTAGCGCGCGGCTTCGCTGCGGAAGAACGCTGCAGCGGCCTCCGGCGTGCCGGGCTCGACCACCGTGCCCTGCTTCTTCATCGCTTCCAGCACTTCGGGCGACGTGAAGGCCCTGGCAAAGGCATCGTGCACGCGCTTGACATCCGGCGCCGGCATGCCAGCCGGGCCGATGACAGCGAACCAGCCCGCGACGTTGTAGCGCGGCAAACCCTGTTCGGCGATGGTGGCAATGTCCGGCGCGGCGGCCGTGCGCTTGTCGCCGCACAGGCCGATCGCGCGCAGCGTGCCCGCCTTCAGGTGCGGCGCCACCGCATTGAGCGCGACCACGCCCATTTCCACCTGCCCGGCGAGCAGGTCGTTGACCATCGGACCGGTGCCCTTGTACGGCACATGGCGTGCCGTCACGCCCGCCTCGTCCAGGAACATCTCGCCGGCGAGGTGGATGATGGTTCCATTGCCCGACGACGCGTAGTTGTAGCCATCGGGCCTGGCCTTGAGCAGCGCCACCAGCTCTTTCACGTTCTTCGCCGGCACCTTGGGGTTGACCACCAGCACCAGCGGCGTGGTGCCGATCACGCTGATCGGCGTAATGTCCTTGATCGCGTCGAACGGCATCGCGCGGAATACGCTGGGGTTGATCACGTGGTTGTTCGATACCAGCCCCAGCGTGCTGCCGTCGGGCTGCGCCTTGACCACGGCGGCGGCGCCGGTGATGCCGCCGGCGCCAGGCAGGTTCTCGATCACCACCGGCTGGCCGAATGCCCTGCCCAGCGCGGGGCCCGCGGCACGGGCGATGGTGTCGACGCCGGAGCCGGCGCTGATCGGCAGGATCAGGCGCACGGGCTTGCCCGATCCGCCCTGTGCGAGCGCTTCGAAGCCGGGGGCGGCGAGTGCGGCGGCAAGCGTGGCGGAAAGTGCCAGCGCGGACTTGAGCAGGGTGCGACGTTGCATGCTTTGTCTCCGTTTCGTTATCGCAGGGCTTTGCGGGCGCCGCTGTAGCGCGGCTTGCCCGTCAGGCGCCTCAGCCGCGGCCTTTGCCGAGCTGCGCCAGGATCTCTTCGTTGTGCTCGCCGGCGCGGGGCAGCGGGCTGCGCACGCCGGGGCGGCGGCCGCCCATCAGCAGCGGCAGCAGCACCGTGGGCGTGGTCGAGCCGTCGTCCGCCTGCATCGGCACCAGTCCGCCGCTGGCGAGCAGGTGCGGATCGTCGAGCAGCTGGTCCGGGCGCACGATCGGCGCATAGGGAATGCCGGCCGCTTCGAGCTTTGGCGCGAGTTCCGCGGAATGATGGTGGCGCAGGATCGCGCCGAGCTCTTCCAGCAGTTGCGGCCGCACGGCGACGCGCGAGGTGTTGCTGGCGTACTCCGGCTTGTCGATCAGCTCCGGATGTTCCAGCACGTGGCACAGCGTGACGAACTGCTTGTCGCTGACCGCGCCGAGAAAGAGCTGCTCGTCCTGCGCCAGCGTGAACACGTCATACACGCTCCACGCCGACACGCGCGACGGCATCGGCGGCGGGGGTTCGCCGGTCATCGCGTACTGCTGCATATGCTGAGACGCCAGGAACACGCAGTTCTCGAACAACGCGCTCTGGATTTCCTGCCCGTTGCCCGTGCGGTCGCGCTCGCGCAGCGCGGCCAGCACGCCGATCGCGCCAAACATGCCGCCCATGATGTCGTTGACCGAGGTGCCGGCACGCAGCGGCCGGCCGCTCGGGCCGGTCATGTAGGACAAGCCGCCCATCATCTGCACGACTTCGTCCAGCGCCAGCCGGTTCTCGTACGGGCCGGGCAGGAAGCCCTTGTGCGACACGTAGATCAGGTGCGGGTAGTCGCGCGACAGCGTGGCGTAGTCCAGCCCCAGCTTCTGCATCAGGCCGGGGCGGAAGTTCTCCAGCAGGATGTCGCTCTGGCCCGCCAGTTCGGCCGCGGCGGCGCGGCCATCGTCGGTGGTGATGTCGAGCACCACGCTTTTCTTGTTGCGGTTGAAGGCGCGGAAGAAGCCGATGCCCAGGCCTGGCAGGTTGCGGGTCTTGTCGCCGCCGGGCGGCTCGACCTTGATCACTTCGGCGCCGAGGTCGGCCAGGATCATGCCGCAGGTGGGGCCCATCACCATGTGCGTGAATTCCACCACGCGGACGCCGGCGAGCGGCAGGGAATTGCTGTTGCTGTCTTGGGGCATGTTCGTTCTCAGGCGGTAGCGGCGGCGGCGTTGGCGCGCGGGGCCGCGAAGGTCTTGGGCAGGCCGGCGCGCCACAGCGTGCCGTGCAGGGTTTCGTCGCGCAGCCAGCCGGCCACGTCTTCACGCAGCGCCAGCAGGCGGCCGATATCGATGCCGGTATCGATGCCCATGCTGCCGAGCAGGTAGGCAAGATCCTCGGTGGCAACGTTGCCGCTGGCGCCGGGCGCATGCGGGCAGCCGCCGATGCCGGCCAGGCAGGCGTCGAAGCGGGTCACGCCGGCTTCGAGCGCGGCATAGACATTGGCCAGCCCGAGCCCGCGCGTGTCGTGGAAATGGCCGCACCAGAAGCGCTCGCCGGCGATGGCGATGGCACGCGCAAACAGCTCGCGCACCATGGCCGGATCGGCATAGCCGACGGTATCGGCCAGGCTGACGCGGTCGGCGCCGGCATCGAGCAGCGCCTGCATCAGCCGCAGCACTTCATCGGCATCGACATGGCCTTGCAGCGTGCAGCCGAATGCCGTGCCGACGCCACCTTCGATCAGCGTCTTCGCGCCGCTGGCATCGCGCGCGGCGCGAATGCGCGCCACGTCGGCAACGACTTCATCGGGCGTCTTGCGCAGGTTGGCGAGGCTGTGCGCGTGGCTGGCCGACAGCGGCACGATCATCAGGTCGGCGCCACACGCCAGCGCGTCCTGCGCGCCGCGCAGGTTGGGCACCAGCACCGACGTGAACATGCCGGGCAGCGTGCGCGCGAACGCGACCAGTTCGGCAGTGTCGGCCAGTTGTGGCAACAGGCGCGCGGGGACGAACGAACCGACTTCCAGTTCGCGCAGTCCGGCGGCATGCGCGCCGCGGATCCACGCCAGCTTGCTGGCGGTGGGCAGGATGGTGCGGATGCTTTGCAGGCCGTCGCGCAGACCGACTTCGCGGATCACGGCTTGGCTGGGGAAGGAGTTCGTCATGGTTCTCGGGGACTGGTGAGGCGTCCCGACGGGGGGCGATGGAAGAACTCTATGAGTTTCTGCGGGCAAGCTGAAGCGATGATTTACGCATCCAGACATGCCGAAACGGAAAGTCATAAGGTGCCTCGCGCTACGCTACGGGATTTCCCGGATGCGATGTCATGGATCTTTCAACAGGCGTAGCATTCCAATCCGGAAACATTGCTCCCCCCGCCATGCGAGACCTCGACCTCACCACGCTGCGCCTGTTCGTCGCCGTCTGCGAAACCCGCAACATGGCGCGCGCGGGCGAACAGGAACACATCGTCGCTTCCGCCATCAGCAAGCGCCTGGCGCAACTGGAAGAGACCGTCGGCGCGACGCTGCTGGAACGACGCCGCCGCGGCGTCATTCCGACGCCTGCCGGGGAAATCGTGCTGGCTCATGCGCGCGCGATGCTCGCCGCGGCCGATCGCGTAACGCGCGACATGGCCGACTACGGCTCCGGCGTGCGCGGGCAGGTGCGCCTGCTCGCCACGGTGTCGACCATGGCGGAATCGCTGCCGGACGACATCGCCGCCTTCATGCAGATGCCGGCGCACCGCGACGTGCGCGTCACCATCGAAGAGAGCCTGAGCAGCGAAGTGGTGCGAGCGCTGCGCGACGGCACGGCTCCGCTGGGCATTTGCTGGGATGCGGCAGACCTGGAAGGCTTCCAGACCCGCCCCTACCGCACCGACCATCTCGCTGCCGTCGTGCATGCGGGGCATCCGCTGGCGCGGGCGGATACCTGCCTGTTCGAAGACACGCTGGACTACGACCAGATCGCCATGCCGGCGCAGACCGCGGTGCAGATCATGCTGGCGCGCTATGCCGCGATCCTGGGCCGCCGCATGGCGCATCGCGCGGTGGTGTCTACCTTCGACGCCGCGCTGCGCTGCGTGCGCGCCGAACTTGGCATCGTCATCATCCCGGCGGAGATCGCCACGCTCGTCGCCACGGCCTTTGGCCTGCGCGTCATCCCGCTGCGCAACGACTGGGCGCGGCGGCGCTTTGCGATCTGCTGCCGCGACTTCTCGCTGCTGTCGCCGGCAGCACAACTGCTGGTGCAGTTCCTGGAGGAAGCCGCGGCGAAGGAGACGACGGCTTCAGGCGCGGTGCCCGCGAAGACCCCGGCACGGCTGAAACGGTAAATCCCGCGGTAAGTGCGGCGCGCAACTTCCTGTGCGTTTCAAGGGTTACCCCGAGGTATTTTCGCAAGCTTATGTTGCGTGCCGTTGCGTAGACTGGCTTGCGTTTTTCGCCGTCGGCCACGATGGTAAAAAAGAAAAAAGGCCGGGCGAAGCCTGATCATCACAATGCGCGCCGCCATGGCGCAGGAGAGACGCAAATGAACTTCAACGGCAAGAACGTACTGGTCACCGGCGCACGCGGCAACCTGGGGCGCGCGGTCGCGCACGCCTTCGCACAGGCAGGCGCGCGCGTGGTGCTGCTGGACCGCCATGCCGCACCGCTGCCTGAAGTGGGCAGCGGCCACCTGGCGCTGCAGGCCGACCTGCTCGATGCGGACAGCCTCGGCAAGGCCATCGGCGAAGCCGTGCAAGCGTGCGGGCGCATCGACGTGGTATGCAACCTGGCCGGCGGCTTCGCCATGGGCACGGGCATCCACGAGACCAGCGCGGCCGACTGGAACCGCCTGTTCGACATGAACGTGGGCACGGTGCTGAACATGGCGCGCACGGTGGTGCCGCACATGCTGTCCGCCGGCGGCGGCGCCATCGTCAACGTGGGCGCCAATTCGGCCGCGCGCGGGCTGGCGCAGATGGGCGCCTACTGCGCATCCAAGGACGCGCTGGCGCGTGTCACCGAATCGATGTCCGCCGAACTGCGCGACCAGGGCATCCGCGTCAACGCGGTGCTGCCCAGCATCCTCGACACGCCCGAGAACCGCCAGGCCATGCCGGATGCCGATCCCTCGCGCTGGGTGGGCCTGGATGCGCTGGCCGACGTGATTCTGTTCCTCGCTTCCGACGCCGCGCGCGCGGTGCAGGGCGCGCTGGTGCCGGTGGTCAACCGCGCCTGACCGCTGGCCGGGCCGGCTTGCGCGCAGCAGGCCTGCGCTGCGGCTGCGGCTGCGGCTGCAATGAGCCGGCCACTTCCTGGATCTGCTGGCGCAGCCAGCGCCGCAGCCGGTCGGCGTCGGTGCGCGCATGCCAGATCTGCATCATCTCCACCCTGGGCAAGGTGAACGGCACCGGCAGCAGCAGCAGGTCCGGGTCGCGCGCAACCGCCTCTTCCGCCACCGAGCGCAGGCAGGTGAGCAGCAGCGCCGTGCCGCGCACCAGCCGGCTCGGCGCCAGGAAGCTCGACAATCCCGCCACCACCTTGCGTTTTCGCCCCTGCGCGGCCAGCGCGCGGTCGACCACGCCGTTGAGGTCGCCGGTCAGCGTCGTCAGCAGGTGCTCGCAAGCAAGGAATGCGTCGAGATCGAGGCCGCGCGCGAGACGCGGGTTGGACTTCGACGCCAGCACGACGAAGTCTTCGCTGCACAGGCGCTGCTGGTGGAAGGTATCCGGCAGGTCTTCGTAGAAGCCCGCGATCGCCAGGTCACAGGTGCCCTTCTCCAGTTCTTCGCGCGGCAGCTCGCCGCGGGTGTTGTGCGTGACCACGACCAGCCCGGGTGCATCGCGCCGCAGCCGCGGCAGCAGCGCGGGCAGCAGCAGTTGCTCCATGTAGTCGGTGGTGTAGAGATGGACGGCCTCGCTGCGCGCGAGGAAATCCCGGCCATCGCAGGCGTCATAGAAGGCATCCAGTTCCGCCACCAGCCGCTGCACCTGCGGTGCCAGCTCGTGCGCGCGCGGCGTCGGTGTCAGGCCGCGCGGCGCGCGCACGAACAGCGGGTCGCCCAGTTCGTCGCGCAGCCGGTTCAGCTTGTGGCTCAGCGCCGGCTGGCTCAGCGCCATGCGCGCCGCCGCGCGCGAGGCGTTGCCTTCCTGGTAGAGCACATGGAAGACGTAGAGCAGGTTCAGGTCCTTGCCGCCGATATTCATTTTTTGGATGGCAGAAATCGAAATTTCGAAGTTTTCGAATCATAGCCAGCTGCGTAGGATGTTGCCAATGCCGGGACTGCCCGGCGACCGTGAAAGCAAGACCGGAGAACGAACATGAAGATCCTGATGGTGCTGACCTCGCACGACCAGCTTGGCAATACGGGCAAGAAGACCGGCTTCTGGCTGGAAGAATTTGCCGCCCCCTACTACGTCTTCAAGGACGCAGGCGCCGACATCACGCTGGCCTCGCCCAAGGGCGGCCAGCCGCCGATCGACCCCAAGAGCGACGATCCGGATGCGCAGACCGATGCGACCCGCCGCTTCCGCGCTGATGCCGCTGCGCAGGGGGCACTGGCCGACACGCTGACGCTGGACCAGGTCAAGGCCGAGGACTTCGACGCAGTGTTCTATCCCGGCGGCCATGGCCCGCTCTGGGACCTGGCGGAAGACAAGCGGTCGATCGCGCTGATCGAGCAGTTTGACCGGCTCGGCAAGCCCGTGGGCGCCGTGTGCCATGCGCCGGGGGTGCTGCGGCACGTCAAGGGTGCGGACGGGCAGCCGCTGGTGAAAGGCAAGGAAGTGACCGGCTTTACCAACAGCGAGGAAGCGGCGGTGCAGTTGACCGACGTGGTGCCGTTCCTGGTGGAGGACGTGCTCAAGGCCAGCGGCGGGCGGTTTACGCGTGGGGATGACTGGGCCAGCCATGTTGCGGTGGCCGGAAGCCTGGTGACGGGGCAGAATCCGGCGTCGTCGGAGGCTGGGGCCGAGGCGGTGTTGGGGTTGTTGAAGTAAGACCCTGCAAATTCATATCGCTGCCGGTTTGCTCCCCTCGCCCGCTTGCGGGAGAGGGGGCGTTTGCCAGTGGCGTCGGCTTGCGGCAGACGGCCGAGCTTGCGATGCGCCGGTTGAAGGTTCTTACTGCGGCACCAGCTCCAGCCTCTCCCTGCTCGCCTTCTCCACCGCCTTGCGCGTATAAACCAGCGGGAAATACTCCCCCTTGGCCCACAACGGCGCCAGGTCGCGGTAATGCGCGCTGGCCGGATTCCCCGACTGCCCCGGCGTGTTGATCACGCGCGAGCCATCCCAGTTGCCCACATCCAGCACCATGCGGAACGATGCCCCCGCGGTCAGCCGGAAATCGTTGTTGCGGTAGCTGGTATTCATCGGCGTAAAGGCCGAGCCGCCGATCGGGCCCGCGTTGACGTTGAACTGCTGCCGCTCGGCGTCGCTCAGGATCGGGTCCATCGGATGCGTGAACACCGCGGTGTGCAGCTTGCCCCATTGCCAGCCGCGCGGGTCCGGGCCGAGCTTGCCTTCCACCTCCGCCATCGCGGCCTTCAGCGATTCGAGCATCACTGCGTTGCGCTGCGCCACCGGCATCCACGGGTCGGGCTGCTCCAGCACCGCGACCACGCGCGCGGCATCGCCGGCGCCGACCAGCCGGGCGGCATCGGCGGGCAATGCCGCGCGCACCACCGCCGGGCGCAGGTGCTTGCTGAACCAGACTTCGAACAACGCAGCGGCGGCGCTGTCGGCGCGTTCGTTGCCGTCCCAGCCGCGCAGCAGATCCAGCCCGCGCGCCAGTTGCGCATCATCGCTGCGCACGTCGCGCAGCAGCGCCACCACGCGCTGCGCCGGCAGCGACACCGTGTCGTTCTGCCATGCCATCGAGTCCTGCACCGAGCTGCGCGGATTGGCGCCCACCACCGCCTTCAGGCGCCGCGCGCGCGAGCTGTCGCTCCATTCGTAGCCCACGCCCAGCTTCGCCGCCGGATGCTCGGGCGGAATGTTGTTCTCGTTGGCGGTGACGATATAGCCGGGCGCCGGGTTGTAGGCCCACGGCAGTTCATCCATGTTGCGGTAGCCGGCCCATTCATGGCGCCCATCGCCCGGCACCGGCGTCAGCCCGTCCCAGTTGGGACGCTTGACGGTCAGGCCGCCGGGGATCCAGCCGATATTGCCGCCGGTGTCGGCATAGACCTGGTTTTCGCCGGGCGCGCCCCAGCGGTTCATGGCGGCGCGGAACTGGTCCCAGTTGCGGGCGCGCATGTAGTCCATCGAGCCGAAGTACGGCGCCATGCCGTAGTCGAGCCACGCGGCGCGCAGCACCCAGGCGCGCACGGCGTCGGCGTGCAGCACGGGGCCGTGGCGGGTGAAATCGAGGGAAACCGTGCGCGGCGCCGACTCGCCCTTGACGACGATCTCCTCGGTGACGGTCTCCATCGGCTCCCAGCGGCCCTTGTACTTGTATTCGCGCGGGTTGGCCGGGTTGAGCTCGTAGCCGTAGAGGTCTTCCTGGTCCATGTAGAAGCGCGTCAGGCCGAACGCGATGGTGCCGTTGTGCCCGATCGAGATGCCCGGCAGGAACGGCTCGCCCGCGCCGATGACCGACATGCCGGGCGCGTTCAGGTGGCTGATGTAGCGCAGGCTGGGCGCGCCATGCGAGCGGTGCGGGTCGTTGGCGAGGATCGGCCGGCCGGTGGCGGTGCGCTTGCCGCCGATGACCCAGTTGTTGGAGCCGAGGCTGCGGCCGGTGTCGCTGTCGGGATCGACCAGTGCATAGAGCTGGTCGAGCGGGATGCTGGCGGACTGCGCGCCGCTCCATGCGTCCTTGGGGAAGCGCGCCGCGGCGGTAGCCAGTTCGTAGGCGCGGCGCAGTTCGGCGGCCGGGACCGTGCAGGGGTCGAGGCCGGCGCTGAGCTTAGGCTCGACCGGCGGGTCGAGTTCGCGCCGGATCCAGTCGGCCCGCACGGCATCGGCCCTGGCTTGGCAGAACAGCCGGGCGCGATCGATCTCGCCGGTGAAGTTCAGCGTCAGGCCGTGGTGGCGGATGCGCACGATATCCTCGGCCTGCCAGCGCGCGGGCTTGTAGTTGAGCTTGCGGAACTCGGGCGGCAGCAGTTCCGGCTTCTGCTCGGTCAGCGCCACGTAGGCGTTCACGCCGGCGACAAAGGCCTCGGCCACGCGCTTGGCGTCGGAGCCGTAGGCCAGCCATTCGCGGTACATGTCGCCGCGGAACAGCACCGCGCGTGCCATGTGGTCGCCGTTGGCATAGGCGGGGCCAAAGTCCCTGGCCATCTCGCCGAGGCCGCGCTTGCGCCACAGGTCGATCTGCCATAGGCGGTCGCGCGCGGCCATGAAGCCCTGCACGTAGAAGGCGTCATAGAGCGTGCCGGCGTAGATATGCGGCACGCCCCAGCGGTCGACCAGCACCGTCGCGGGCTTCTCCAGGCCGGGTACGGCGAGGCGGTCGGCGCGCGCGGGCGCCTCGGCCATGGCGGCCGGGATGGTGGTGGCGATGGCGGTGGCAACCAAAGCCAGCGCGGCGGCAAGGCGGCAGGGGGTGCGTCGCATCAGGTCTTCTCGGTTTTGTGTTTGCTGCAAATGCTTTGCAGTCCACACCGAAGATAGTGCATGCGCGGCCGGGGCGCGAGCCGCGCGGCCGATCTCCGCACGGCGCTTTGAGCGATTAGTAGACGTCGCGCCGGTAGCGGCCCTCGTCGGCAAGCTCGCGCAACGCGGATTCGCCAAGGATTTCCATGAGCGCCTCGTTGACGCCGCCAGCCATGCCCTGCAGGCTGCCACAGACATAGATCGCCGCGCCGTCGGCGACCCATTCGCGCAGCAGCGCCGCCTGCGCGCGCAGGGCGTCCTGCACGTAGCGCGCCGTGCCGCCGTGGCGCGACCAGGCATGGTCGACGCGCTGCAGCGTGCCGTCGGCCTGCCACGCGGCCAGTTCGTCGGCGAAGAAAGCGTCGTGCTGCGCCGAGCGCTCGCCGAACAGCAGCCAGTTGCGGCGCCGTCCCGCCGCGGCGCGCGCCTTCAGGTGCGCGCGCAGGCCAGCCAGGCCGGTGCCGTTGCCGACCAGGATCAGCGGCCGGTCGCCGGCGGGCGGATGGAAGCTGCGGTTGGCGCGGATGCGCAGCGCGATGCGCACGCCAACGGCCGCATGCTCGGTCAGCCAGCCGGAAGCCAGCCCCAGGCGGCCGTCGTCGCGGCGTGCCTGCCGCACCAGCAGTTCGAGGCGGCCGTCCTGCGGCAGCGATGCGATCGAATACTCGCGGTGCGGCAGCGGCGACAGCGCATCGATTAGCTGCTGCGCCGGCACGCCCTGCATCGCGGCAAAGTGGGCATCGGGCAGCGGCATGCGCGTGGCCAGGGCTTCGGCCAGCGTGAAGCCGCGGCCGTCGCAGCGCACCCGGGTGGCGCCGTCAAGCGCAAGCCGCGCCAGCAGCCGCTCCACCTCGGCCGGCGCATGGCATGGGCCGACTTCGGCGATGTCGCCGGGCTGCCAGTCGAGCGCCCCAAGCTCCTGCGGCTCCAGCACCAGATGGAACGCCGGCGCGCCGTGGCTGCCGGGATTCAGGTGGTGGCGCTGCGCCAGCACCCAGTCGCCGTAGCGCGGGCGCTCCCAGTCGGCGATCTCCGCGCCGCCGCTGAGCGCCGACAGGTGGTTCTGCCAGTGGCGCAGCGCGCCGGCATCGCCATTGTCGACCTCGATCAGGTCGAACAGCGGCTGCGCGCGATGGCGCTGCAGCCAGTGGTCGAGCGCGTGGCCGAAGGCGCAGAAGCGCGCGTAGCTGCTGTCGCCGAGCGCCAGGATGCCGTAGCGCAGCTCGCGCAGTCCGTCCGCGCCGCTGGCCAGCAGGCGGCGCGCAAACCCGGACGCGCTGTCGGGCGCATCGCCCTCGCCGGTAGTGCTGACCACGAACAGCGCCTGCCGGCACGCGGCCAGCCGGCCGGCATCGACCTCGGCCAGCGACAGCAATTGCACCGGCATGCCGGCGCCCTGCAGCGCAGTCGCGGTCTGCAGCGCCAGCTGCTCGGCAAACCCGGTCTGGCTGGCATAGGCGACCAGCGTGACGCCGTCCGTGGTGTCCGTGGCATTGGCCAGCGCCGCCACGCGCGCGCGCCGCTGGCGGTGGTGCGCCAGCACCGTGCCGCAGAAGCCGGCATAGGCGGCCACCACGCCCACGGCGATGGCGCCGCGCGACGGCCCCAGCAGCGACAGCGCCACGCCGCCGGCCAGCGCCAGCCAGCTGGCGCCGGCGAGCGGTGAAACAAGGGGGGAAAGGATGGAGCGGCTCATGCCAGCATCGCGGCAAGAGCCGGGGAAAGATGTTCGTCGAAACCGCCCGGCGTGCGCACCAGGAAACGCGCGGCAATGCCGTGGCGGCGCGCGTGCGCCATGCCGGCTTGCGGACCGAGCACGGTCAGCGCGGTAGACAGCGCATCGGCCAGCATGCACTGCGCGTGGATCACCGTGACCGAAGCCAGCGCGTGGCTGGCCGGGTAGCCGGTGCGCGGGTCGATGGTATGCGCATAGCGCCGGCCGTCGCTGTCGAAGTAGCGGCGGTAGTCGCCGGAGGTGGCGACCGACAGGCCGTGCAGCGCCACCAGGTTCTGCCCGCCCTGTTTTTCCTGTACGTCGCTGCCAAGACCGGGCGGCGCTTCCAGCGCGACCCACCACGGCATGCCATCAGGCTTGACGCCATGGCCGCGCAGTTCGCCGCCGATCTCGGTGAGGTGGTGGGCCACGCCCTGCGCATCGAGGTAGCGCGCCACCGCGTCGACGGCAAAGCCCTTGGCGATGGCGCAAAAATCCAGCGACACGCCGCCGGGCTGGCGCGCGCGCCGTGCGTCGGCATCGAGTTCGATGCGCGCCCAGCCGCACCGGCCGCGTGCCGCCTCGACGGCATCGGGCGACGGCGGCGCGCTGCGCCGCGGTGCCGGGCCGAAGCCCCACAGGTCGACCAGCGGCCCGGCGCTCGGGTCATACGCGCCGCCGCTGGCGCGCGCCACCTGCAGCGCGCATTGCAGTACGGCAAAGCAATCGGCAGGCAGCTCGTGCCAGCCGCCGGACTCGGCGCGGTTGAAGCGGCTGATATCGGAATCCGGCTCCCAGTTGCTCATCTGCGCGATCACGCCGTCGAGCACTGCAACGATGCCGGCGCCGATAGCATCGGCATCCGCGGCGGGCGGCAGCATGGCCACGACCGACCAGGTCGTGCCCATGCTCTCGCCGCCCCAGCGGTGCTGCCGCGCATCGCACGCGGGCGGCACCGGGGGCGCTTGCAGCGCGACGGGAACGAGGATGCGATTCAAGCCAGGAGGACGCTTACTGCGGCAGCACTTCCACCGTCACCGCGTAGGTGGCGCGGCGCGACTTGGCCTGCTTGAAGGTCGCCTTGTCGTCGCGCACTTCGGCTTCCATCCAGTACATGCCGGGCGCCGGCCACTTGACGCTGAACTTGCCGTCGGCGTCCGTAGTGGCGCTGAGCTCCTGCAGTTTGTCGCGATAGCGGATGCCGCCCGGCACCACCTCGACCTTCAGGTTGCTCGCGGGCTTGCCGTCGAGCAGCAGGCGGAAGCTGGCGGTGTCGCCGGCAACCAGGTCGTTGGGATGCGTGATCGGCGCCAGTTCCAGGCCGCGGCCGGTGATGCGCAGGCCCTTGTCGCTGGGCTTGCCGGCGGTGACGAAGGACTCGACCCGGCCTTCGGCCTGCGTGACCGTCAGGTCCTGCGCGTTGGCCGGGACTTCTTTGGCGAAGTTGTCCGCCGAGCCGCGCCAGCGCTTGGCCTGGCCATCGATCTTGTAGCTGGCGAACAGGCCCTGGTTGACCACCGCCACGCGGTAGGTGCCCGGCTGCGTCAGGTGCAGGTCGAAAGTGCTGCGGTACTTGCCGGTCGCGGCGTTCTCGGCCTTGACGGCGCTGCCGTCCGGCGCGGTCACCTGCAGGTTGTCGAGGCGCAGCGGCACGTGCTCGAAGTAGAACAGGTCGTTGGAGACGGCGGCGTCAACGGTCACCCACGGGTCATTGCCGGACAGCACGGTGGCCGACGGCAGCAGCCACTGGCGGTGCGCGTGCGCGGCCAGCGGCGCCAGCGCGGCGAGGGCGAGCACGGCCATGTTTGTGGCCATGCGGGTGGCCATGCGGGAACGGGTGGGGGACACGATGGCAGACAGGATCGCGGCAGGTTTCATCGTCAGGCTCCGGGAAGGATTACGGCTTCAGGTCGACGGTGACACCGCCGAGTTCGTGGTCGCCCCTGGCGCGGGCGGTCTGTGCGGATTGCGGCGGCCAGGTGAACGGCACGCGCACCAGTTCGCGCCCGCCGACTTCACGCGCGGCTTCGACCACCACCTGGTAGTCGCCTGCCGGCAGCTTGCCCAGCGGGTTCTTGCCGTCGCGGAAGCTGACCGTGTGCTCGCCCGGCGCGCGGGTCGCGCCCGAGATGCCGTCGGCCGGCATGTTCAGGTCGCGGCCGGCCTTGCGCCACCACTGGCGCATGTCCTTGAGCCACTTGGTGCCCTCGTTTTCCTTGAGCTTGCCGTCGTACCAGACCGCCAGGGTCTGCACCGGGCCCTGGTCGGCGCGCTCGACCCACATCGCCACGTAGGGCTTGTGGTACTCGGCCACGTTGAGTCGCGGGATTTCCACCTTGACGTTCAGGTCGGCGGCCAGCGCGGGGCCCGCGAACGGGACCGTGGCCATGCCGGTCAGGGTGACGGAGAGCAGTCTGCGCATATTCGGAGAAACCTCGTCAGTGAGATACAGCAGGAAATCGTTCGGGATGCCGGCGGTCTGGTGAATGCCATGCTCAGTGAATGAACAACACCGCCAGCAGCAATGGCACCACCAGCCCCAGGCCGACCAGCGGCCAGGTCGCCAGGCGTCCGCCCGCGTGCAGCTTGAGCAGGAACAGGCCGGTGACGCTGAAGACCAGGCACGCGAGCGCGAACACATCCAGGAACAGGCTCCATGCCTGGCCGGTGTTGCGGCCCTTGTGCAGGTCGTTCAGGTAGGAGATCGCGCCGCGCGTGGTTTTCTCGTACTGGGCCTCGCCGCTGTCGAGTTCGAGGCTGACCCAGGCATCGCCACCCGGGCGCGGCAGCGCCACGTAGATCTCGTCGGCCGACCATTCGGCCTCGCGTCCGCCGGCATCGACATCGAGCGCCTGGGCCAGCCATGCGGCCAGCGCTTCGGGCACCGGGGCCTTGCGATCGCGGGATTTACCTGCGCCGGCAGGCTCCTGTGCGCGCAGCGTGTCGAGCAGCGCGGCCGGCGCGGTGGCGTGGCGCGTCTCGACCGCGGGCCTTGCCTCGATCTGCGATGCGTGGTTGAGCGTGAAGCCCGTCACGGCAAACAGCATCATCCCGATCAGGCAGATCGCGGAACTGATCCAGTGCCACTGGTGAAGGTGCTTGAGCCAGAACGCGCGGCGCTGCTGGCCGGAAGCTGGCTGGGATTCGGTCATTGCGGTGGTAAGCGGCTGGCCCCGTTGGAGCCGGCGGCCGGCCCTGCTGGGAATCCTGGGAAGCTGGAGCGCCGCCTCGCACAAAAGACGCGGAGGTTGTGCCATTGTCATCACAATGACGGACGCCGAAGAGAAGAATAATCGTTCTCATTTGAATGCGCAAACGGTTCCGCGGCGCGTCAGATTACGGCGCATTACAAGAGTCAAGCTATGTCTTGTGTTGCGTACGGTGCACGACGTGCCGGGGTCTTCCGGCCACGCCACAGCGGCACCTGTACAGCGGCTTCTGCAGCGACGTTATAGCCACATTCCCGCGGCCCACCCCGCCACGCCGCTGGCCAGCACCACCAGCCAGGGCGGCAGCTTCCACACCATCAGCGCAACCAGCGCCAGCGCGACCAGCACGATATCGAGCGGCCCGCGCACCCCGCTGACCCACACCGGCTGCCACAGCGCCGCCAGCAGCAGCCCGACCACGGCCGCATTGACGCCGGCCAGCGCGGCCTGTGCCCGGCGGTTGCGGCGCAGGCTTTCCCAGTACGGCAGCGTGCCGACCACCAGCAGCGCGCCGGGCAGGAAGATCGCCACCGTGCACAGCAGGCCGCCGGCCCAGCCGCCCGGCGGCACCTGCGACGAGGCGCCCAGGAAGGCGGCAAACGTAAACAGCGGGCCGGGCATTGCCTGGGCCACGCCATAGCCGGCCAGGAAGGTTTCCTTGCCGACCCAGCCGGGCGCCACCACTTCGGCGTCCAGCAGCGGCAGCACCACATGGCCGCCACCAAAGACCAGCGCGCCGGCGCGGTAGAAGGCGTCGAACAGGCGCACGGCAGGGTCGGCGCCCAACTGCGCCAGCACCGGCAGACCGGCCAGCAGCAAGGCGAACGCCACCAGCAGCAGCGCGCCGGCACGATGGCCGACCGGCAGCCCGAGCGGCTCATGCGGGCCGGCCAGCGCCGGCCGCAGCAGCAAGGCGCCCGCCAGCGCCGCAACGGCCATCACCGCCACCTGCGTCCACGACCCTGGCAGCGCCAGCACCGCGCCTGTGGCGGCGACCATGATGGCGATGCGCACCGGGCCACGGCACAGCGTGCGCGCCATGCCCCACACCGCCTGGGCCACCACCGCCACTGCGACCAGCTTGAGCCCGTGCAGCACCCCGGGTGCCGCGGCCATGCCGTAGTGCGAGACGCCCAGCGCGAACAGGATCATCAGCAATGCCGACGGCAGCGTGAAACCCAGCCATGCGGCGAGCGCGCCGCCGTATCCCGCGCGCGCCAGCCCCAGCGCGACCCCGGTCTGGCTGCTTGCTGGGCCAGGCAGGCACTGGCACAGCGCGACCACGTCGGCATAGGCGGCCTCGCTCAGCCACTGCCGGCGCCGCACCAGTTCCTCGCGGAAGAACGCCAGGTGCGCGACGGGCCCGCCGAACGACGTCAGCCCCAACCGCAGGAACACCAGGAATACGGCAAGCGGGCCGTCATGGCGGCGGCTGTTTTCGGAGGGACTTGGCAGGGTGACCATGGATGCGGGCGGCAGGCGTAGGGGGAAGGGTTGCGTGGGTACAACGTGCCGAATTCTGCCGGACTTCAGGTGTCGTTGCGTGACAAGAGATGCCGGAATCACGCCGCGCACGCCGCCGGCGAATAAAAGAGCCAATTACAGCACTTTAATGTCCCGTTTGTTAAAACCAATCAACCATATGCGCAGCATGGACGGTATTACCCCAATCAAGTTAGTTTCCCTCCCCGCCGTTAGCCCAGACGCACACGCGCGCCCCGACAGGCGTCAACCATGAATGATGCCGCAGATGCGTGTCACCGATGAGCAATGCGCAATGCGCTGAAGGAGGAATGAAAAGCATGCTGGACAACCTGAGCCTGAAGAAAAAACTGCTGCTGCCGCTGGTGCTGAGCTGGGTCTGCCTGCTCGGCATCACGCTGTGGAACGCCTGGCATATACGCACGCTGCGCATGGATGAGCGCCGGCTCGACCTGGCCCACGTCACCGACACGGCAGTCTCGGTAGTGGCCGAGTACGAGGCGCTGGCGAAGGCGGGCAAGCTGCCCGCCGACGAGGCGAAGCAGCAGGCCATCGAGCGCGTGCGCGCGATGCGCTTCGGCGCCGATGGCTACTTCACGCTGATGCGTTCCGACACCGTGGTACTGATGCACCCGTTCAAGCCGGAGATGAACGGCAAGGCGATGGAGGGGACGAAGGACCCCAACGGCGTATACCTGTTCCGAGACATCGCCGCGATCGGCAAGGGCGCCGGCAAGGGCTTCGTCGGATACCTCTGGCCCAAGCCGGGCGCCGAGGCGCCGCAGCCGAAGCTGAGCTACGTGGCCAACTTCCGCCCCTGGGACTGGAACTTCATCGCCGGACTGTACCTGGATGACATCGAAGCAGCGTTCCGCACCGAGCTTTGGAAGGCACTGGGCCTGCTGCTGGCGGTCGGCGCGCTGATGTCGCTGGTGATGGTGCGCGTCTCCGCCAGCCTGCACCGCCAGCTCGGCGGCGAGCCGGCCACCACCGCGCAGATCGCCGGCCGCATTGCCGAGGGCGACCTCGCCGGCCATGTCGAAGTGCGCCCTGGCGACGAGCACAGCGTGCTGTTCGCGATGCAGCGCATGCAGGCACGCCTGACCGGCGCGATCGGCAGTATTCGCGGCTCGGCCGATTCGATCGCCGGCGCAGCCAAGCAGATCGCCGCGGGCAATGCCGACCTGTCGCGCCGCAGCGAAGAGCAGGCCGCCTCGCTGCAGGAAACCGCCGCGAGCATGGAGCAGCTCACCAGCACTGTGCGGCAGAGCGCCGACAACGCGCGCCAGGCCAGCCGCCTCGCCGAGGGTGCTTCGGACATCGCCGTGCGCGGCGGCACCATTGTCAACCAGGTGGTCGGCACCATGGGCGAGATCAAGCAGGCCTCAGGCAAGGTGGTCGACATCATCGGCGTGATCGAGGGCATCGCCTTCCAGACCAACATCCTGGCGCTGAACGCCGCGGTCGAAGCCGCGCGCGCCGGCGAGCAGGGCCGCGGCTTCGCCGTGGTGGCCGGCGAGGTGCGCACGCTGGCGCAGCGCAGCGCCACCGCCGCCAAGGAAATCAAGGCGCTGATCGGCGACTCGGCGCAACGCGTGGAAGACGGCGCGGTGCTGGTGGAAAGCGCCGGCAAGGCGATGGATGAGATCGTGGCAGCGGTCAGGCGCGTGACCGACCTGATGGGCGAGATGCGGGCCGCGACCGAGGAGCAGACCGGCGGCATCGAGCAGGTCAACCAGGCGGTGTCGCAGATGGACCAGATGGCGCAGCAGAACGCGGCATTGGTGGAAGAGGCGGCCGCCGCGGCGGCGTCGCTGGAGGACCAGGCCGACATGCTGCACCGGGCCGTCGGCCAGTTCCGGCTGGCGCGCGCCTGACCCCGGCGGCGCTGTCACGTCAGCGTCATACGCGGCCTCCGGCTGCGTGTATCATGAAGCGCAGGCGGCTGCCGTGCAGCCGGCCCCATCCCAGGCAGTCCACCACCGGAGCGCACCATGATGGCATTCATCGGCACCGTGTTCGTTGGCCTCATCGTCGGACTGATCGCACGGGCAGTGAAGCCCGGCGACGACAAGATGGGCTGGATCATGACCATCCTCCTCGGCGTGCTCGGCTCGGTGGTAGCTGGCTACGTTGGCCGCGCGATGGGCTGGTACCAGCCGGGCGAGCCGGCTGGCTGGGTCGCCTCGGTGATCGGCGCGATCGTGCTGCTGGTGATCTACGGCATGGTCCGCCGCAAGGGCTGACTGGCCTTGCGCACGGTGATGGCATCGTTGGCGTCGGCCAGGCTCGGCGCCTCGGGCTTGACTGGCGCAGGCGCCGCGGGCTGAGCCACCGCGTCCGCGCGGGGCGGCGCCTCCAGCCCTTGCGCCAGCGTGGCGCCCGGCACGGCTTCGGCCGGTGCTGCCATGGTCGGCATGCGCGGCGTGCGCAGGCCCGGCGCGGCATCGCGGCAGCGCAGCAGCGCGCGGTCGCCGCCGGGCGCCATCGCCGACACCTGCGGCGCGATCGCGCGCAGCACCCGCACCGCCAGCGCGCTGGTAAAGCTGTAGCGCACCGCGTACGGTTCGCGCACATTGACCACCACGGTGCCGAAGAAGCGCTCGCCAAGCATAAAGACGAAAGTCGCCGAGCGGTTCACCGAGCGCGACGAGATCAGCCGTCCGCCCGGCCCGTACACCTGGAAGCGCTGGTCGCCGGTGCCGGTCTTGCCCGCCACCGTCAGCGTCGCGCCGTTGCGGCCCGGCACCGTGAAGGCGCCGCGGATCGACTTGGCGGTGCCGCGTTCCACCACGTCCAGCATTGAACGCCGCGCCAGCTCGGCCACCTCGGCCGGCAGCACGCGCTTGCCCGATCCCGGCTGCAGCACGTAGCGCGTGGCGTACGGCGTGCCGTCGGCGAAGGCCAGGCTGCGTACCGCGGAACTCTGCGTGACCACACCGCCGGCCAGCAGGATACCGGCCAGTTCGGCCAGCGCCGCCGGACGGTCGCCCGCCGCGCCGATCGCACTGGCGTACGACGGCGTCAGCGAATCGAACGGGTAGCCCACCCGCTGCCAGCGCCTGGCGATGCGGGCGAAGGCGTCCTGCTCCAGCAGCGTGCGGATGCGGTTGTCCTGGCCTGCCTTGCTGCGCGTCTTGAACAGCCACTTGTACACTTCCTGGCGCTCGGCCGTGCTGGCGCGCAGCAGTTCCGTCAATGTGGCGTCGGGGTGCTGGTCCAGGTACTCCACCATCCACAGTTCCAGCGGATGCACCCGTGACAGGTAGCCGCGGTCGTTCAGGTTGAACTTGTCCTTGCCATACTTGCGGTACAGCGCGGGCAGGTCTTCCTTGGCCAGCTGCTTGTCGCCCAGGCGCGCGCGCATGATGCGGATATAGCTGTCCTCATCCAGGTACGGGCGCGCGCTCAGCAGCGTCACCGACATGCGCACCGCATTGATGTGCGGGATGGTCATGCGCACGCGGCCCAGCAGCGTATCCAGCCGCTGCTCGGAAGTCTTGCCGCGGTAGCGCTGGTAGAAGTTGACCATGTAGGCGCTGCCTTCCTGGTCGGCGAAGCGCTCCAGGTACTCGCGCCGGCCCGGTGCGTAGCGGTCCTCGAACAGGTCGCCGATGTCCGGGTTGGCGTGGAAGGTCTCGTAGCGCACGATGTCGCGCATCATGCGGATGAAGACCAGGTTGACCGAATGCTGGAACGCGATGCGCACGGTCATGTTGCGCTCGCCCGCCTCGCGCTCGAAGTTGGTGAAGCTCTGCAGCCCGCCGCCGGTGTAGAAGCCTTCCCCGGCGCTGCCGGAGTACTTGCGTTCCATCGCGGCCTCGAGCATCGCCATCAGTTCGCGCTCCTCGGGCTTCTTCGCCTTGGACAGGTAATCCACCGCCCAGTGGGCGAGCGTATCCTGCCGTGCCAGCCGCACCCCGGCCAGTTCGGCGCGGCCCATGCGGGCGTATTGCGCATGCAGCTCGCTGATGATTTCCAGGTAGGTCACCAGCGTGCGCAGCTTGGCGGTCGAACCGAGGTTCAGACGCGCGCCGCTGTTGATGTCGAACGGCTGGTCGATGTTGTCGGCCTGCACCCGCACCACGCTGGCGTTACCGACACGCTCGAACAGCGTGAAGCTGGTCATCAGCTTCGACGGATCATCGTTGTCGCGCAGCAGGTTGTGGCCGTACAGGCCCATGGCGCGCGCATCCGCCTTGTTGTTCACGCGCTGCAGCGTCTCGGTGACGATGCGCTGCGCCTCGCGGTTGATGGTGCTGTCGACCGTCAGGTCGAGCCGGTCCATGTCGTAGCGGCTTTCCACGCCGGTTAGCCGGGAAACGTCGGCGCGCACGCGGTTGACGGCCTTGCGCGTGACGAACGGCTCCTGCGGCCCGCGCTGCGGCGGTGCGGCCTTGTCCAGCGGCTGCGCCAGCGCCGCGTCGCGCAGCTCGGCGGTGATGACGCTGTTGGCGGCCAGCAGGCGCAGGTAGCTGGCCGTCAGCGCATCCAGGTTGGTGTCGTCGCGGCGCAAATGGTAAGACGGCCGGCGCTGCGAGATGATCAGCGACAGCGCACGCTTGAATACCTGCGCCTGGCGCGGCTCGGGCGCGCGCTGGTCCAGTTCCTTGAGCAGCCGGTTGACCTCGCCGAAGTCCTCTCCGTACCACACCCACAGCGCGTCGCCGATGCCGTTGATCTCGCCGAAGCCCTCGCGCGCCGACAGCGGCACGGTGTTGAGGTAGTCGACCACGATGCGCTCGCGCGCGCGCTGCGTATCGGGTCCGTCCAGATAGGCGCGCAGCGACGCCGACGCCATCTGCCGGAATTTCTCGGGGATCGACGCGGTGCGTCCCTCGGGGGAGTGCCGGTACTTCTCGATCTGCGTGGCCAGCGTGCTGCCGCCGGGCGCGTCATGCGAACGGTCGGCCAGCCGGATGAACTGGTCGAGCACCGCGCGCGACAGCCGGCGCCAGTCCAGCGCCGGATTCATGTTGGGGTATTCGGGATTGAGCAGGCCCTGGTTCTCGACGTACAGCAGCGCACTGACCAGCAGCGGCGGCACCGTGGCGAAATCGGGATACTGGCGCTGCGGATAGCGCTCGAACGCCAGCGTCAGCCCGTTGCAGTCGCGCAGCAGGAGGCCGGCCTGGTTCTTCTCGCGGTAAGGCGCGAACAAGCCCTGATCCATCAGCCTGACCATGTCAGGCGACATGCGCGCCTGTTCGGCGGGAACGTAGCCGCGCTGCTGCAGCCGCTGCGCGAACTGCGGCAGCAGGCCGTAGCCCATGCGTGCATCATACGGACCGGAATGCGGGAAGCGGATGCTGTCGCTGGCGCCAGGCTGGATCTCGAAGGTCAGCCGCTGGCCGAGCTCGCCGATGAGCCGCGCCTGCCAGTGCGAATTGCGCACTTCGCTCGCCACAAAGCTATACACGACGTAGACGCCCCCGGTGAGGGCGACCGCCAAGCCAGCGAAAATCCAGCCACGACGCGACACGTTTGGGCTTCCCTGTTTGACCGGCGTTGCGCGCATCGGAATCCGCGCACCGGCTCGAAGCGCAATGTTCTCGCGGCACGCGCATTGCGCGTGCCGCCTGTCTTGATATTAGTAGGAGTCGGGCCGGCGTGCAGCAAGCATGCGTGTGGTCATCATGTCATTGACCGCGCCGCTCATCGCGCCGTCGTTAACGCGCGCCATTCGGAGACGCGTTTGCGCCACATGCCGGTGCGTGGTCCCGCACCACCGGCGTGCGTCGCAGTCATGCCTGCTGCGCGCGTGCCACCGGCCTTCCCCCGAACGGGTAGCCCGGGTCGTTGTAGCCGTGGGTCGACGCATGCCCCGGCACGACCAGCGCATCGATCATCGATTCTTCCTCGGGCGTGATCGCGACGCCGAGCGCACCGAAGTAGTCTTCGAACTGCGCCAGCGTGCGTGGCCCCGCGATGACCGACGAGACGATGGGGTTGGCCAGCACCCACGCCGTGGCGAACTGCCCCGGCGTCAGGCCGCGCGCCTCGGCATGCGCCTTGAGTTGTTGCGCGATCACCAGCGATTCCTCGCGGAACTCGGTTTCCATCATGCGGCGGTCGGCACGGCCGGCGCGCGTGCCCTGGTCAGGCGCCTGGCCGGGCGCATACTTGCCGGTCAGCACGCCGCGCGCCACCGGGCTGTAGGGCACCACGCCGAGGCCATAGTGCTCGCAAGCCGGCAGGATCTCCACCTCGGGCAGGCGATTCAGCAGGTTGTAGTACGGCTGGCAGGCCACCGGGCGCGGCACGCCCAGTTCGCCGCACAGCCGGGCGATCTCGGCGATGCGCCAGCCGCGGAAGTTCGACACCGCCCAGTAGCGGATCTTGCCGCTGCGCACCAGGTCGCCCATCGCGCGGACCGCCTCTTCCAGGTTTTCGCCGGGATAGTCACGGTGCAGGTAGAGGATGTCGATGTAGTCGGTCGCGAGCCGGTGCAGGCTGTCCTCGACCGCGCGCGCGATCCACACGCGCGAGTAGTGCGAGTGATTGGGTGCGGACTGCATGGCGTTGCCGAGCTTGGTCGCCAGCACCCAGTCGTGGCGGTTGGCGGCCAGCAGCCTGCCGACCATCTGCTCCGACGCGCCCTTGGTGTAGACGTCGGCGGTATCGATGAAATTCACGCCGTGGTCACGCGCGCTGGCAACGATGCGCGCCGCCTCGGCTTCGTCGGTCTGGTCGGCAAACATCATGGTGCCCAGGCACAGCGCCGAGACGCGGAGGTTGCTGGCGCCGAGGCGGCGGTAGGGCATGGTGGTGTCTGGCATGGGTTCTCCGGAAAGGTTGTGTGACCACGGTCCCACATTTTGCCGGGAGTTCGGCCAGCTTGCCGGCAAGCACCGGCAGGCGGCTGACAGCGAAATAAACGCGGCTGCCATGCTGCTTTTATTGCGTGCCTTGTCAGGCCTTTGCTGCACGCCTGATTCCGCGCGACAGCGGCCTGAAATGGTTTCAAGATGTTGCTGGCACGCCAACTGGCGGCGTTTTGCCGCCATATTCTTGCGTTTGCCGGCGCTCACCCCGCCGGCCTGACCAGGAACAAGGATCGGACACCAATGCAAACGGAAACCACGGATGTCGTCATCATCGGCGCAGGCCCTGCCGGCTCGGTCGCGGCGGGCTTGCTGCGCAAGCACGGAATCCCGGTACTGGTGATCGAGAAGGAAATCTTCCCGCGCTTTTCGATCGGCGAGAGCCTGCTGCCGCAGAGCATGGCCTATATCGAAAGCGCCGGCATGCTGCGCGCGGTGGTGGAAGCCGGCTTCCAGTACAAGAACGGCGCGGCGTTCTCACGCGCCGGCCAGCACACCGCCTTCGACTTCCGGGAAAAATTCTCTCCCGGCTGGGGCACGACCTATCAGGTACAGCGCTCCCGCTTCGACGATGTACTGATCCGCGAGGCGGCACGCCAGGGCGCCGAAGTCCGCTTCGCGCATCTCGTCGAGAACGTCGATGTCAGCGGCGCGCAGCCGGAGGTGACGGTGCGCGCGCCGGATGGCAGCCAGTACCGGGTGCGCGCGAAATTCCTGCTCGATGCCTCGGGCTTCGGCCGCATCCTGCCGCGCCTGCTCAAGCTGGAGTCGCCGTCGGGCTTCCCGGTGCGCAGCGCGCTCTTCACCCATGTCGAAGACCGGATCGCGCCGGGAGCCTTTGACCGCAACAAGATCCTGATCAGCGTGCATCCGCGGCACCCGGACGTGTGGTACTGGACCATCCCGTTCTCGGACGGCCGCTGCTCGCTCGGCGTGGTCGCGGAGAAGGCATTCCTGGAAAACTACACCGGCACCGAGACCGAGCGGCTGCGCGCGCTGGTGGCCGAGGAGCCCGGACTGGCCAGCCTGCTTGCCGATGCCTGCTGGGACACCCCGGCGCGCCAGATCGCGGGCTATTCGGCCAACGTCAGTTCGCTGTGGGGCAATGGCTACGCGCTGCTGGGCAATGCCGGCGAATTCCTCGATCCGGTGTTTTCCTCCGGCGTCACCATCGCCTTCAAGTCGGCCAGCCTGGCCGCTGACTGCCTGGTGCGCCAGCTCGGCGGCGAAACGGTGGACTGGGAGAAAGATTTCGCGCAGCCGCTGCGCGCTGGCGTGGATTGCTTCCGCGTCTTTGTTGAAGCATGGTATGAAGGCCGCTTCCAGAAGCTGATCTTCCACCCCAATGCCACGCCTGAGATCCGCGGCATGATCAGCGCGGTGCTGGCCGGATATGCATGGGACCGCAACAACCCGTTCGTCGCCGATCCGCGCCGCCGCATGGCGGTACTCGAAGAATTCTGCAACGTCTGACGGCCGCCGCCGAGCCGGCACGGCCCAACTGCTAGGACAACAAGCATGACCAATCCGACTGTACTGGTCACCGGATCGTCGCGCGGCATCGGCCGCGCCATCGCGCTGCGCCTGGCGCGTGACGGCTATGACGTGGTGGTCCATTGCCGCGCCCGCCGCGACGAGGCCGAAGCCGTGGCCGACGCGGTGCGCGCCCATGGCAGCAGGTCGCGCGTGCTGTGCTTCGACGTCAGCCGCCGCGACGAGGCAGCGGCCGCGCTGCTGGCCGACATTGCCACGCACGGCTGCTACTACGGCGTGGTCTGCAACGCCGGGCTGGCCCGCGACGCGGCGTTCCCGGCCATGACCGGCGCCGAGTGGGACGAGGTGGTGCACACCAACCTCGACGCCTTCTACAACGTGCTCAACCCGGTGGTGATGCCGATGGTGCAGCGCCGCCAGCCTGGCCGCATCGTCACGCTGTCATCGGTCTCCGGACTGGTCGGCAACCGCGGGCAGGCCAACTACAGCGCCGCCAAGGCGGGCATCATCGGCGCGACCAAGGCGCTTGCCATCGAACTGGCCAAGCGCGCCATCACGGTCAACTGCGTCGCGCCCGGCCTGATCGACACCGACATGGTCGAGCCGCACGTGCGCGAGGAAGCGCTGCGCCTGATCCCGGCGCGGCGCATGGGCACGCCGGACGAGGTTGCCGCCGCCGTCGCCTTCCTGATGTCGCCCGATGCCGGCTATATCACGCGGCAGGTGATTTCGGTCAACGGCGGGATGTTCGGGTAAGGCACCGTCATTCCGCCGTCCTTCCGCCGTCCTTTCCGCCGGCGCTGTCCCTGGCAGCGCCGGCAGCGACCCGCAAGGGGCGCGGCATCCGGCGAGAGCAAGTCCTGGCTGACGCGGACGCTCGCTGCGTCAGTCCCGGTCCGGAGCGCCCGGCGGAAAGAACGAGCGGTAGGGCCGCGCCTCGTCGACGGCCCGGCTGAAGGATGGCCGGGCCAGCAGCTGGGAGCGGTACGCGCGCACATGGGGGCACGCCGCAGGAACGGGATGCACCCAGTCCGCATAGAACAGCGACGGTGCCGCCGCGCAATCGGCCAGCGTGAAAGCCGTCCCCGCAGCCCATTGGCGGCCGGCGAGCCTGGCGTCCAGCCAGGCGTAGGCGCTTTCCAGCAGCTTGTGCGCCTCGGCCACGCCATAGGCATCGCGGTGGTCAGCGGGACGGAGATAGTCGAGCACGATGCGCTGCATCGGCGTCATCACGTACTGGTCGAAGAAGCGGTCCAGCAGGCGGACTTCGAGCGCGTCATCGGGCGCCTCAGGCAGCCAGCGCACCGCGCCCCGATGATGCTGGTCGAGGTATTCGATGATGATGCTGGACTCGAACACCGTGCGCTGGCCATCGACCAGCACCGGCATCCGCTGCAATGGCCATAGCCGCGCATGTTCGGCTGCATGCTCGGGATGGTCGGGCGACAGCATGCGAAACTCGAACGGGATCGCGTTCTCGTACAGCGCGATCAGCGCCTTCTGGCAGTAGGAGGAAAACGGGTGGGCATAAAGCTGCATCGTGGTCTCCTGTTGGCCCGGCCGGGCTACGCCCCGGCGAAGCGGTCGGTGGCGGCGATCAGCTGGTCCATGATCCCCGGTTCCGTCCACGCGTGGCCTGCCCCTTCGATCAGGTGAAAATCCGCCTTCGGCCACGCCTTGTGCAGGGCATGGGCATAGCGCACCGGGCACGGCATGTCATAGCGCCCATGCACGATGACGCCGGGGATATCAGCCAGCTTGCCTGCGTCGCGCAGCAGCTGCCCATCCTCCAGCCAGCAGCGGTGCGTGAAGTAATGGTTCTCCAGCCGCGCGAAAGCCAGCGCGAAGTGGCTGTCATCATGTTTGGCGCTGTTGCCGGCATCCGGCAGCAGCGTGATGGTCTCGCCCTCCCACACGCTCCAGGCACGCGCGGCTTCGACCTGCTTGTCCTTGTCGTCGCCGGTCAGCAGCTTGCGATAGGCCGCCATCATGTTGCCGCGCTCCGCCTCGGGCACCGGCGCCTGGAAGCGCTCCCATTTCTCGGGGAATATCTCGGACACGCCGTACTGGTAGTACCAGTCCAGCTCTGCCTGCGACACCGTGTAGATGCCGCGCAGCACCAGCTCGCTGATGCGTTGCGGATGCTTCTGCGCATAGGCCAGCGCGAGCGTTGACCCCCAGGAACCGCCGAATACCAGCCAGCGCTCCACGCCGGCCAGTTCGCGCAGCCGCTCGATATCGTCGACCAGGTGCCAAGTGGTGTTGTGCTCGAGCCCGGCATGCGGCGTCGATCGTCCGCAGCCGCGCTGGTCGAAGAGCAGCAAGTCATAGCGCGCCGGGTCGAACAGCCGCCGATGGTCGGCCGAGATCCCGCCACCGGGCCCGCCGTGCAGGAACACCGCCGGCTTGGCGCCCGGCGTGCCGACACGCTCGTAATAGAGGACGTGGCCGTCGCCGACATCGAGCGTACCGGTGTGGTAGGGCTCGATTTCGGGGTAGAGGCTGCGCAGGGAGGACATGGGTGGTGGCTCCGGTGGTCTCGAGGCCACAGTGTACGCCGCCAGGAATGGCGTTCGCGTCAGCCGGCGATCAGCCCTGTTCCATCTCGTGCTGTGCCGCGAGCGCGAGAAATGCCGATCGGCTCATATGCCGGCTCTTGGCAGCATCATCGATTTGCTGGACCAAACGCTCTGGCAAGCTGATATTCACTCGTACGGCTCTCGTGTTCACGCGTGACAGGTCGATATCCACCAGCATCCAGATGCCGCCCTGATACTGAGGATGATGAAACCAGCGCTCCGGACTGGATGGTTCGGGAACAGGCTCTCCGTCGGCAAAGTGAGCTTCGACAGCCTCCTGCGCGTTGGCCGGAATGTCCGCCCAGTCATCGGCAGCGGAAAAGCATCCGGGGAAATCCGGGAACGAGATGCCGTGCGCGTGCTTCGCGTCGCCAGGCTCGATATGGACGGGATATAGCATAGGGCTTTCTTCGGGTGAGGCACCGTTACCTTTCCTGGTTTGGTGGGGTGCCTGAACTGATGGTGCGATCCGACGATGTGCGTCAAATACCAGCCGTCGGACGTCAGTTGCCTGATCAGATCCGCGCTTTTCATTTGCGCAACTTTACACAACACACGATGCGCCATCCAGCCCGCGTTGCTTGGAGACGGCGTAAAAAAACCGGCACTCAATGGTGCCGGTTTTCTACAAGCAGGTCGCGCCAGCCAGCGCAAACCCCAATCAGTCTTCCAGCTTCGGCAGCGAAGCGCTCACCTGCGTCGACAACAGGCCCGTCTTCGCATACGTCTGCAGCTTCTCGCGCGTATCGACGATATCCAGCGTACGCATCGTCAGCTGGCCGATGCGGTCCAGCGGGGTGAACATCGACTCGCCCTTTTCCATGGTCAGCCGTTCCGGCTTGTAGGTCAGGTTGGGCGAGGTGGTGTTCAGGATCGAGTAGTCGTTGCCGCGGCGCAGTTCGATGGTGACTTCGCCGGTGATGGCGCCGGCCACCCAGCGCTGGGCGGTTTCGCGCAGCATGATGGCTTGCGGATCGAACCAGCGGCCCTGGTACAGCAGGCGGCCCAGGCGGCGGCCGTTGTCGCGGTACTGCTCGATGGTGTCTTCGTTGTGGATGCCGGTGATCAGGCGCTCGTAGGCGATGAACAGCAGCGCCAGACCCGGGGCTTCGTAGATGCCACGGCTCTTGGCCTCGATGATGCGGTTCTCGATCTGGTCGCTCATGCCCAGGCCGTGACGGCCGCCAATGATGTTGGCTTCCGCGAACAGGTCCACGGCATTGGCAAACGTCTTGCCGTTCAGCGCCACCGGCTGGCCTTCCTCGAAGCGCACGGTCACTTCCTCGCGCTTCACTTCCACCTCGTCGCGCCAGAACTGCACGCCCATGATCGGCTGGACGATGCGGATACCCGAGTTCAGGTGCTCCAGGTCCTTGGCCTCGTGCGTGGCGCCGAGCATGTTCGAGTCGGTGGAGTAAGCCTTTTCCGTCGACATCTTGTAGTCATGGCCGTGCTGGCGCATGAACTCGGACATCTCGGTACGGCCGCCCAGTTCGTCGATGAACTGCTGGTCCAGCCACGGCTTGTAGATCTGCAGGCCCGGGTTGGTCAGCAGGCCGTAGCGGTAGAAACGCTCGATGTCGTTGCCCTTGAACGTGCTGCCGTCGCCCCAGATGTTGACGCCGTCTTCCTTCATCGCGGCCACCAGCATCGTGCCGGTCACGGCGCGGCCGATCGGCGTGGTGTTGAAGTACGTCACGCCAGCCGTGGAGATGTGGAAGGCGCCGCATTGCAGCGCGGCGATGCCTTCGGCCACCAGCTGGGCGCGGCAGTCCACCAGGCGGGCGGCTTCGGCGCCGTAGGCCATGGCACGGCGCGGAATGTCGTCGTAGTCGGGCTCGTCGGGCTGGCCCAGGTTGGCGGTGTAGGCGTACGGAATGGCGCCCTTCTGGCGCATCCAGAGAAGCGCGGCGCTGGTGTCGAGGCCGCCCGAGAATGCGATACCGACGCGCTGGCCGGAAGGAATGTGCTGCAGGATGGTAGTCATCGCCAGAAAACCAGGTGAATTTGTCGGCTCTTGGGGCGCCCCCGCACGATTCGCTCGCGCGGCGAGCCGGTCCGGCGCCCGAAACTCGTAACCGTGAATTGTGACATGGCGCGGCGTCAGCGCCAAACGAACTGCCCGCCAAAATAAATGTGGACATTGTCCAGACCGTGCACTAGGCTCTTGTGGACGGCGTACACAAACGTCGCGCCCGTACACCACTGGGCCCCTCCGGGCCCCAACCCAGCAGGAGATGTCGATGTCTTCGAAAGTCCAGTCGTACCTGTTTTTCGATGGCCGCGCCGAGGAAGCGGCCGAGTTCTACAAGTCCGCCATCGGGGCGAAGGTGGAAGCATTGCTGCGGTTCCGCGACGGCCCGCAGGACGCCGGCCCCGGCTGCGGCCCGGCCGCGCCCAACCCCGACAAGGTCATGCATATGGCGCTGCAGGTGGGCGACACCACGATCATGGCGTCCGACGGCGAAAACAAGGGCCAGGCCGAATTCAAGGGCTTTGCGCTGTCGATCAGCGTGGCCACCGGCGCCGAGGTCGACAAGACCATCGCCGCGCTGGGCCAGGGCGGCCATGTGGTCATGCCGGCCGCAGCCACGTTCTTCAGCGAGCGCTTCGGCATGGTGACCGACAAGTTCGGCGTGATGTGGATGGTGCTGGTGCCGTCGCAGGCCTGAGCGGGGCCGGGGGCCAGGGGTCCAGGGGTCCAGGGGTCCAGGGGTCCAGGATCGTTGATCCATGTCTCTCCGGCTGGGGCGGCGCGTAGCATGTGGCGGGCATCCCGTACAATGCGCGCGCCCAACCGGAGAATGACCATGGAATCCCGCCTGACCGAACTTGAAGTCAAGGTTGCCTTCCAGGAAGACCTGATCGAGACGCTCAACCTGACCGTCGCCCGCCAGCAGCAGCAACTGGACCTGCTGCAGGCGCAATTCCGCGCGCTGTACCAGCAGGTGCGCGCCAGCGCGTCCGCGGCGGCCGAAGCCGGCGCCCAGCACGAGATTCCGCCCCATTATTGAAGTGCCGGCATCACATTTCGGAACGATCGCGGCAGCGGCCGGGTCAGACGGGCAATCGAGACTCCTCACCGCCCCATGTTCCTGACCACTTCCATTAGCCGACGCCCGCGGCGCACGCGCCACCTGCTGGCCGCCACGGCCGCCCTTGCCACCGCGGTCGCGGTCGGGTCTGCCTACGCCGGCTACAACGTCTGGACCGGCGAATACACGTTCACCAAGGCCGAACTGCAGAGCGCCGTGTCGCAGCGCTTTCCCACAACCGTGCGCTATGGCGAGCTGGTCAGCGTGCAACTGTCGAACCCGCGCCTGGTTCTGGACGAAGCCACCAACCGCGTCACCACCCGGGTGAACGCGGCCATGACCAACACCATCGTTCCCTCGCCGCCCATCAACGGCACGATGGCGCTCAACAGCGGCGTGAAGTACGACGCCACGCGCCGCGCCGTGCTGCTGGACAGCCCCACCGTGCAAGACGTGCAGGTGGACGGCATGAGCCAGTACACGCAGCAACTCAATGCCATCGGCGCGGTGGTGGCCGAACAGTTGCTCAAGGACTATCCGCTTCACACGTTCAAGCCCGAGGAACTGCGCTTCAACGGCCGCGACGTGCAGCCGGGCGCCATCACCGTGACGCCCGACGGCATCAGCGTGAAGCTGGACCTGCGCTAGCCCCTCGCCGCCCCGCTCCGCCAGTCAGTCGCCCGCCGCCTGCCGCTAGCGGGCGCGGAATACCAGCACCAGCCCCGCCGGTATCGCCACCATGCCGGCCAGCGCCAGCGGCGCGGGCCGGTTGCCGAGGAACACGAAGTCCAGCAGCACCGTGGCGGGCGGCACCAGGTAGAACAGGCTCGTGACATTGACGAGGTTGCCGCGCTGGATCAGCCGGTAGAACAGCAGCGTGGCCACCACCGAGATGACGATGCCCATCCAGAGCAGCGGCACGTAGAAGCCGGCCACGTGCGCGAACCGGAACGGCTGGAACGGCAGACAGACAAGGCACATCGCCAGCGCCACGGCATATTGCAGCGGCAGCACCGCCAACGGCGGCTGCTTCACTCCCTTCTGCCAGATCGCCCCGGTCGTCATGCAGGCCAGCGCAGCCAGCGCGCACGCCCAGCCGCTGGCGGACAGCCGCGCCGCCAGCAGGCTGTCGGCGACGATCGTCGCCAGCCCGCCCAGCGCCAGCATCAGCCCGGCCAGGCGCGCCAGCGAGACGCGACGCTCGGCCCACAGCAGCGTCAGGATCGGCTGCACGCCCAGCACCGTGGCCAGCACGCCCGGCGTCATGCCATGGTCGAGCGCCAGCAGATAGCAGATGGAATAGCCGCCGATCATCAGCGCACCGGTCAGCGCCACGCGGCAGCGGGTGCCCGGCGCCGGCAGCAGTTGCCGCCGCCACAGCCCCAGCGCCGCCAGCACGGCCAGCGCCAGCACGAAGCGCAGGGTCAAAAACGCAAACGGCGACGCGTGCGCCAGACCCCAGCGGCTGAAGATCGCACCGCCGCTCCACAGCAGCACGAACAGCGGGGTGGCGCCATGCGCGGCCAGCAGCCGCGCGCGCGTATGCATGGCGGTTCCTGCCGCCACGGCATCTTTCTGGAAAGTCATGAGTTGTTGTCCTGTCGAAAACCACGCAGGCTCCGGCGGTGCCAACGCGTCACGCGTCAGCACGGCTTCAAGGCAAGGCCGGAGACTAGAAAGCGGCGGGCTTCAGCCGCCGATTGGCGCTGGAGGCGACGCAGCGGGCGGCGCCATCGGGGGCGCCATGGCGCCAGCCCAGACGGGCGGCGCGACAGGACCAGCACCCAGCAGACCACGCTCGCGCGCTGGCAGGCCGCACGGATCGGCGGCGGCAGCGTGGGCGAGGTGAGCGGTACCAGGCGTCATGGAATCGGAAATGAAGGGGTGAAATGTGAAGCCATCGTCGCCGCGCCGCCGGGGAATGGACACCACGGACCAGACCGGCACGACGGGCAACGGATCGATGCTAGCCGCGCCGGCGCGCGCGGTCAATCGGGTGCGACGGCGCTCAGGACGGATGGTCGGCCGGCGGATCGCCCACGTCGAGCTGCAGCGCCTCGGCCAACGCGGCCAGCGTCGGGCCGATTGGCGCCGACAACTTGAGCGTCAGCAGCGGATCGGCACGCGTGGTGCCCAGGTTGAGCGCCGCCACGGGCAAGCCGCGCTCCTGCGCCCACAGGCTGAACCGGTAGCCCGAGAACACGGTCAGCGAGGAGCCGATGACCAGCAGCGCGTCAGCACGCCCCAGCGCTTCGCGCCCGGCCTCCACACGTTCACGCGGCACCGACTCGCCGAAGAACACCACGTCCGGCTTCAGCACGCCTTCGCACACTTCGCATGCGGGCACCGTGAAATTGTCGAACAGCGGCGACTCCAGATGCGCATCGCCATCGGCGGCCGGCAGCGCGTTCACGTCGCGGAACTCGGGATTGTGGAGCCAGAGCCAGCGCTGGATGTACGCGCGCGGATAGCGGGTGGCACAAGACAGGCAGATCACCTGGCCGATGCTGCCATGCAGCTCGATTACGTCGCGGCTGCCGGCGCGCTGGTGCAGGCCATCCACGTTCTGCGTGACCAGCGCGGCAATCCGGCCGGCCTCGGCCAGCCGTGCCACCACGCGGTGGCTGATATTCGGCTGCGCGGCCGCCGCCACGGGCCAGCCCACCATGCTGCGCGCCCAGTAGCGCTGGCGCGCGGCATGGCCGCTCATGAAGGCGGTGATCGTCATCGGCGCCGAGCGCTGCCAGCGGCCCTGCTCGTCGCGATAGCCGGGGATGCCGGAATCGGTGCTGATGCCGGCGCCGGTCAGTACGAACAGCCGGGGATGGCGTTCGACGAAGGCCAGCAGGTCGGCGGCGGCGGCGTCCGCCGGCACGCTCGTGGGTCCGCCACGCATGGGTTCACCGCTCATGGGCTCACTGCTCACGGGTCCACCTTCACGCGCCCCACCTGGCGCGCCTCCCACGCCTTCAGTTCCTGGCGGTAGCGCTCCATCTCGTCGTTGTAGAAGTCGAAGACGCACGGATCGCAGCCGCTCTGGCAGCACTCGTTGTCGGCGGGGCGCTCGGGCGGCAGGGGCTTGGGATCGTCGGGCGTAAATGAGGATTCTGCTGCGGACACGGCAATGCGGAAATTTCAGAGACCGCGCCAGTATATGCCGCCCGTGCCATCCGGGCCGGCCGCCCGGGGCGCCAGGGTCTTTGGTCCAATGCCATCGCGCGCGATCTCTGATATGCAGGAATCCGTGCCGATGCTGAATTGTTTCGAAGGCGCTGTGCCGCACCGTGCCCCGCTGCTAGTGTGACGGCTGGCCGGTACCCGGCAAACCCGCCGACTGCCATGGTGACTGACACGCATGCCACTTCTGCATTGCCTCGGGCCGCCATCACCGCGTGGCCCGCCATGCGGGCCGCCGCGCGGTGGGCGGTCTGGTCGAGCATTGCCATGGCCGTGGCGGGCGCGCCTGCCGGCCTGGCCGCCGAACGGGGCAGCCAGGTGCTGCCCCCGCCCGACCCTGCGCCCACCGCGCCGCCCGCGCTGACGCCCGCAAACCCCGCGGTGCCCGTCGCCCGTCCGGCCTTGCTGCCGCACCCCGATGGCCGCCCGCGCATCTGCCTGGTGCTGTCCGGCGGCGGCGCGCGGGGCGCCGCCCATATCGGCGTGCTGAAGGTGCTGGAGGCACTGCGCGTGCCGGTGGACTGCATCGCCGGCACCAGCATGGGCTCGCTGGTCGGGGGCGCCTACGCCACCGGCATGAGCATCGGCGACATGGAAAAGCTCGTGGCCGGCCTGTCCACCGACGCCATCTTCAAGGAGCGCCCGCCGCGCCAGGACCTGGCCATCCGCCGCAAGATCGAGGACCACACCAACCTGGTGACGCCCGAGATTGGCGTGCGCGCCGACGGCCTGCTGCTGCCCAAGGGCGTGGTCTCCGGCGTGCAGCTCGAAACCGTGCTGCGGCAGCTGGCCAACGCCCCCGGCTATCGGGATTTCGACCTGCTGCCGATTCCGTACCGCGCCGTGGCCACCGACCTCGTGGCCGGCACGCCGGTGGTGTTCAGCGAAGGCGAACTGGCCAACGTCATGCGCGCCAGCATGTCGGTGCCGGGCGCGGTGGCGCCCACCGAATACCAGGGCAAGCTGCTGGTCGACGGTGGGCTGACCGACAACCTGCCCGTGGACGTGGCTCGCACCATGGGCGCGGACATCATCATCGCCGTGAACCTCGGCACGCCGCTGATGAAGCGCGAGGAACTCACGTCGCTGATTGGCGTGACTGGCCAGATGCTGAACATCCTGACCGAGCAGAACGTGCGCACGTCGCTGGCGTCGCTGAAGCCCACCGACATCCTGATCCAGCCCGAGCTGGGCGACTTCTCGGCCGGCGACTTCAACCACCTGCCGAAGACCATCCCGATTGGCGAGGCGGCGGCCCGCCGCGAGAGCGCGCGCCTGAGCGCCCTGGCGCTGCCGCCCGAGCGGTACGCCGCCCTGCGCGCGGCACAGAGCGCATTGCCGCCGCCCGACCTGCGGCCCGTCGACGAGATCCGCTTCGCGCCGCTGGAACGGGTGACCCCCGCGTTCGCGGCCGCCACCATGGAGACCAAGCCGGGCGAACCGATCACGCAGGCCACGCTCGATCGCGACATGCGGCGCCTGTTCGGCACGGGCGACTTCGAGCATGTGAACTACCGCTTCCTGGAGGAGCCGGGCAAGCGCGTGCTGGGCGTGGATGCCATCGAGAAGACGTACGGGCCCGACTACCTGCGCTTCGGCCTGGGCCTCAGTTCCGATTTCCGCGGCAACGCGTTCTTCAACCTGCTGGCCAGCTACCGGCGCACGTGGTTGAACTCGCTGGGCGCGGAGTGGCGCACCGACGTGCAGGTGGGGCAGACGTCGAGCCTGGTCAGCGAGTTCTACCAGCCGCTCGATACCCGCCAGCTGTTCTTCGTGGCGCCGCGCATCGAACTGGAGCGACGGCCCGTGAACGTGTGGAGCGGCGACAACAAGATCGCCGAGTACGATCTGCGCCGCACCGATTTCGCGTTCGACGTGGGCAGCCAGTTCACCAAGTACGGCGAGGCGCGGCTGGGCGTGGTGATTGGCCACCAGCACGTGTCGCTGTCCACCGGCCCGGCCTCGCTGGCGCCGGCCACCAGCGGCGACGTGGAACGCCGCGCCATTACCGGCCGCCTGCTGTTCGACCAGCTCGACAGCATCAACTTTCCGCGCTTCGGCTATGGCGGCACGCTCAACGTGTTTTCCTCGCAGGGCAGCATGGGGGCCACCAATACCTACACCAAGGGCGAGTTCACGGCGACGGGCGCGTATTCGATGGGCAACCACACGCTGAGCGTGGGCATACGGGCCGGCAGCAATCTCGGCGGCCCCGGGCTGCCGCGCTACGACCTGTTCCAGTGGGGCGGCTTCCTGCAGCAATCGGGCTACAGCACCGGCCAACTGATTGGCGGCAACCTGCAGTTCGCGCGGCTGGTCTACTACAACAAGCTCGCCCACCAGACACTGCTCGACGGCGTGTATGCCGGGGCCTCGCTCGAAGCGGGCCGGGTGGGCGCGCCGCTGGTACCGGGAAGCCCCACGGGGCTGCTGAAATCGGGCTCGGCGTTCATCGGCGTGGATAGCCCGATCGGCCCGCTGTACCTGGCCTATGGCCGCGCCGCGGGCGGGCATTACGCGTTCTACCTGTTCCTCGGCAAGCCTTGAAGCATCCTGGAAGCATGCGGGTTTCGTGCATATGCAGCCGACTGCATAAAGTGCGGCTTTCACCCCACCTTCGTTGCATGTGCGCGAGTTTTGCGCCTCACTATACTCAGCGATGTCACTCGAGACCCCATCTTGATGACACCCCCTTCCCCGGTCGCCGCAACAACGGCGACATTTTTTTGTCCGGAATTCGGCAATCGGCGTGGCAGGGCGTTAAGATGCGCGATTATCGAACAGCGCCTGCCGCATCTTCGCTCCCTCTTCGCTCCTTCTTCGCCCCCATGGACGCCCCCCAACCCATCCATCTCAAGCCCGCCCAGGCCGATACGGTTCGCGCCGCGCATCCGCCGGCCGATATCCTGAACAGCTTCGCCGGCGACCCGAACTTCATGCTGTCGCTGGCGCGCGGGCTGACCGTGCTGGAGGCGTTTTCGGAGCGCAAGCGCCCGCTCACGATCTCGCAGGTGGCGCAGCGCACGCAGCTGTCGCGCGCGTCGGTGCGGCGCTGTCTCTATACGCTGGAGCAGCTGGGCTACGTGAGCCAGCAGGACGGCCACTTTGCGTTGCGCCCGCGCGTGCTGCATCTGGGCCACGCGTACTTCTCGTCCACTTCGCTCGTGTCGTCGGCCCAGCCCATCCTCGATACGCTGAGCGCGCGCGTGCACGAGACCTCGGCGCTGGCAATCCTCGACGGCATCGACATCCTGTACCTGGTGCGTTCCGAGGTGCAGCGCGTGCTGACCTATTCGCTGGGCATGGGCAGCCGCCTGCCGGCCTATTGCACGTCGACGGGCCGGCTGCTGCTGGCCCACCAGCCCGATGCGGTGCTGGAGGCGTTCTTCGAACATGCCGAGCTGCGTCCGCGCACGCTGCTCACCAAGGTGTCGCGGCCCGAGCTGGAGGCCGCGTTCCAGCGCGCGCGCGAGCTGGACTATGTGCTGATCGACGAGGAACTGGAGCCCGGCCTGCGGGCGATTGCCGTGCCCGTGCGTTCGCAGACGGGCGTGGTGGTGGCGGCCATCAGCGTCAGCGTGAAGGCCAACAAGGTATCGGAAGCCGAAATGATTACGCGGCTGCTCGGCCCCATGCGCGAGGCGGCAGCCGCGATCGGCAAGCTCGTGGGTAGCTGACGCGCAGCGGCGCCGGGGCTCAGCCCCGGTGCGCCAGTTCCAGCTGGAACACCAGGCGCTGCAGGAAGTTCTCCATGCGGCCGTCCGGATTCAGGAAGGCGCAGCCATAGTGGTGGACGGTGTTGTCATCGAACCCCACCAGCCAGTGCCCCACTACCTGCATGTCCAGCTCCAGGCGACCCAGCTCGCCGAAATCGAGCCGGCACTTCTTGACCACGGTTCCCACCGGCAGCTGGTCGGCCCCCACCGCCCGCGACCGCAGACCCACGCCCGAGAGCGACAGATCAGCGATGTCCAGTTGCAGCGTCTTCTTGTCGACGCTCTCGGGCAGCACGATTTCGCAGCGATAGCCCTTGGTCAGCAGCGTACGGGCACGGAAGTGCCGGCGGCGCTGGAAGTGGTACAGCTTGTCCGGGAAATCGGCGATGAAAGCCGGCCCCCCCTCGAAGCGCGTGGCACCCGGCGTGCCCACGATGAAGTTCACTGGCACGCCGCGCAGCAGACCCGAGAACGCATTGCGGTCAGACGCCATCAGCGCCTGGCGCTCGCCATCGGCGCGGCACCAGTCGAAGATGAACGTCTTGTTGGCGGGATCGACGTGCAGGATCGACGTCACGATCTCGGAGCCACGCTGCGAGCGCACATTGAGCAGGCATTTCTGCCAGGCCATGTCGCGCAGCACGGTACCGATCTGGGAACTGTGCGTCAGGCGGTAGCGTTCGTCCGATTGGGACCCTTCCTTCTCGTCGGGCTCATCGTCCATCGGGGACAAGGATTGGGCTGCCAGCGGCCCGCGGGGATCTTGGAGACTCATGGAGATACGCTACTTCTAAAAAGGGTTGCGCCCGCGGTTTGCTCGGGGGCCCGGCGCGCAGGGGTTGGCCACGCACGCGGCGCGCCAGCGCCGCATGGTAAGCGCGCCCTCACGGGCACGCAAGCGTCTGCCTTTTGGCCTTCGGCAAAATACGACGCAACTTTAGGAACCGACTTCCGTGGGGTAGCTTCCGCTACGCTTTCGGCGGGCCCGCCGAGGTGGGCGCCAGCTCGCCCTGCAGCCATTGCAGCAGCGCCTGCCGGCGCGCGTCACGGGCAAACGGCACGGGCGAAATCAGGTGGTAGGCCGTGCCGTCCGCCACGAAGCCCCGCGGCGCCACCAGCCGGCCATCGGCCAGTTCATCGGCGGCCATCAGGTGCGAGGCCACCGCCCAGCCCAGTCCGGCGGCGGCCGCCTGCAGGCTCAGGTAGAAGTGCTCGTACCAGCCATCCTGCCGGCCCGCCGTGGCGCCCACCGCCGGGCTGCCCGCGCTGAGCATCCAGCGCTGCCAGGCATCGGGCCGCGTGCGGGTATGGAGCCGCACCACCTGCTCCGGGGCCATGCCGGCCTGGTCTGGCCGACAGACTGGGCCGACCCGCTCCGGCGTCAGCTCGCAGGTGTGCCAGCGCGGATCGAACGCGAAATCGTTGCGGCGCAACGCCACGTCGATGCCGCCCGCGGCAAAGTCGACCGGCCCACCGGCCGCCATCAGGTGCACTGGAATCTCGGGGTGGATGGCGGAAAAGCGCGTCAGGCGGGGAATCAGCCAGCGCATGGCGATGGTCGGTTCGCACGACAGCACCAGCGCCGCGTTCGGCGCGGGCGTGCGGATGCGCTGCGCCGTGGCCGCCAGCAGATCCATCGCCTCCGAGGCGGAGGCATGCAGCGTCCGGCCGGCCTCGGTCAGGAAAACCGCGCGATTGCGGCGCTCGAACAGCGGCACGCCCAGGGCGTCTTCAAGCTGGCGGATCTGGCGGCTGATCGCCCCATGCGTCAGGTGCAGTTCCTCGGCGGCGCGGGCGAAATTCTGGTGCCTGGCGGCAGCCTCGAAAAACCGTATCCAGCCCAGCCAGTGCATCGATCGCATCGGGATCCGTCAGTTTTTCTCATGGAATCCGGCGAGTATACATCGCTTTGCGTACCCAATTCTGCGGGCCAGAATCGAGGCTTCCGCGCGCCCTGCGCTTGCCGTTTCTCAACGAAAACTGACCGAAATGTCTCCACTTGCCGAGCTGCTGGCCGTTGCCACGATCACCATCCTTGCCGTCATCAGTCCCGGACCGGATTTCGCCATGGTCACGCGCAACAGCTATCTGTTCGGGCGGCGCATGGGCCTGCTCTGCGCGCTGGGCATTGCGCTGGGCGTGCAGGTGCATGTGGCGTACACGATGTTCGGGGTGTCGCTGCTGATCGCCCACGCGCATGGGCTGCTGACCGCCCTGAAGCTGATGGGCGCCGCCTACCTGATCTGGATCGGCTACCAGACCTTGCGCAACCGTGCGGCGCCGGCCGGGGACGCCTCCGCTTCACCTTCGGCTTCGGCTTCGGATGCCGCCGCCACGTCGCCCGCCGTGGCGGGCCTGGCGGCCCTGCGCATGGGCTTCCTGACCAACGCGCTGAATCCGAAGACCACGCTGTTCGTGGTCAGCACCTATACGCAGGTGCTGAGCCCGCACACGCCATGGCCGGCCCAGTTGGGCTACGGCCTGTTCATGTCCGTGGCGCACTGGGTGTGGTTCAGCCTGGTGGCCTGGTGTTTCGGGTCGCCCGCCTTGCGCGCGGCGATGCTGCGCCACCAGCGCATGCTGGACCGCCTGATCGGCGCCACCCTGTGCAGCCTGGGCGTGGCGCTGGGCCTCAGCAACGTGGGCCGCTAGGGCAATGCAACGGGCGGCGCGGCCAGCGGATAGACCGCGCGCGCGGTGTGCCGGGCGCCGTTGCGCCTCAACTCGCTCTCGAACAGCGTGAACTGGTCGACCTGCCACGCGGGCAGGCTCAGGGTGCGCCAGGCGGCCAGCCAGTCGCGCAACAGGGGCTCCGGTACGCCCGGCCGACAACGCGCCAGCGTCAGGTGTGGCCAGAAACGCCGCGCTTCCGGCGCCACGCCCTGGGCTTGCAGCACCGCGCCAATGCGCCCGACCAGCGCCTGCAAGGCCGGCGATTCCGCCAGCCCCGCCCACAGGATCGCGCCCTGCCGGCCCCGAAAGCGGCCTACGCCGTGCGGCTGCAGCGTCATCGGCGGCGCGACCACCTCATGCAGGGCCAGCGCGAGGCGTCCGGCCATCGCGTCGTCGTGTTCGCCGAGGAAGCGCAGCGTCAGATGCAGTTGCGCGGCGGGCGTGGCGCGAATGTCCCGGTGCGCGGGCAGGGTCCGCAGCCAGGCATCCGCCAGCGCTGGCGGGGTATCGACGGCAATAAAGAGCCTGGGCACGCTTCAGGCGAACGCCAGCGCCCCCTGGCCGCGCGGCACGACGGCCAGACCCGCCGGCAGAATGCCTTCCAGCGCCAGCAACGCGCGCTTGCGATCAAGGCCGCCGGCGTAGCCGGTCAGGCTGCCCGACGCGCCCACGATGCGGTGGCACGGCACGATGACCGACAGCGGGTTGCGCCCCACCGCGCCGCCCACCGCGCGCGAATGCGCCGGCGGCAGACCCAGGCCGGCGGCCAGTTGCCCGTAGGTGGACGTCTCGCCAAACCCGAGGTCGCACAGCGCCTGCCAGATCCGTTGCTGGAAGGGGCTGCCGGCAAAGCGCACCGGCACCGTGAAGGCGTGCAGGTCGCCATCGAAATAGGCGGCCAGTTCCTCGGCCGCGAGCGCCAGCACGCGCGCATCGGCGCCGGATGCCGGCGCCAGCGGGCGGCCATGAGGGGGATAGTCATGGGCGGGATAGTATTTCTGGCCCGCGAAGAACACCCCGGTCAGGCAGCCGCCTTCGGCGCGTAGCAGGATGTCGCCCAGCGGGCTGTCGATGATCTGATGGCTGTTCATGCCGTGGCTTCCTCGAAATCGGCGTCCTGCGCCTTTGGTTCGTCTTTCGCTTCGTCTTGCGGCCCGGTGGGGGATTTGCCCTCGCCCTTGCCCACGCCCTCGCCCTTGAGCACCTCGTAGCGATGCCACAAGTGAATCGCCGCATAGGCTCGCCATGGCGCCCACTGTGCGGTGGCGGCGTGCATGGCCCGCACGGTGGTGACGCCCAGCACCTTGCGCAGCGCGTAGTCGGTGGCCGGAAACGCATCGGGCCAGCCCAGTGCACGCATGGCCACGTACTGCGCCGTCCAGTCGCCAATGCCGTCGATCGCGCGCAATCGCGCCACGGTGTCTTCGGGCGCGGCAAGCGGATCCAGCCGGATGTTGCCCGCCGCCACTTCGCGGGCCAGCGCACGGATGGCCCGAATCCTCGCCATCGGCACGCCGGCCGCCTGGTAGTCTGCATCGGGCAGCGCGGCCAGTGCCTGCGCGGTGGGAAACACATGGCTCGGTGCCGAGGCCCCGGCGGGCAAGGCCAGCCCCGCCAGGGCAGCCGCAGGTAACGGCTCCCCGGCGATGCGTACCAGCCGCGCCAGGATGCGGCGGGCCTGCACCACGGAAATCACCTGCCCGACGATCGCCCTGACGGCGATTTCCAGCCCGTCGAACGTGCCCGGCAGGCGCATGCCCGGCGTCTGCGCGGCCAGGTCGCCCAGATGCGCATCCACGACATCGGGCCGGCAGCCAAGGTCGCACAGGCGACGCACCTTGCCCAGCGCCTGCGGAATGCCATGCGCCAGCGAGCCCGACAGCGTCACCCGCACCACGGTGCGCTTCGGCACGTGCTCCAGCCGCACCCAGCCCAGATGGCGCCGGCCGCCGGCATCGATCGCCATCGAGCGGGTGTAGATGCCATCCTGGCAATGGTCGATGCCCTCGACGGCACGCACCGCCAGAAACTCAAGCAGCGCGGGCCAGGCCAGCGGCGGCCGGTAGCCCAGTTCGAACACCAGGCAGTCGGCCATGCCATCGGCCGCGCGACGCCGCATGGCCAGCGGCGTCAGGCCGTAGCGCGCCTTGAGCACATCGTGGAAGCGGCGCACGCTGCCGAAGCCCGACGCCAGCGCCACGTCCGTGACCGGCAGCGTGGTGTCGGTCAGCAGCCGCTTGGCCAGCAGCAGCTTCTGGGTCTGCGCGTACTCGTGCACCGACACACCGAACTCGGCGTCGAACAGGCGCCGCAGGTGGCGCTCGGTCACGCCGATGCGCGCGGCCAGTTGCGTCACGCCGGCGCCGGTCATGAATCCTTCGTCGATCAGCGTGGCGGCGGCCTGCGCCAGCCGGCCCGAGATGTCGGCCAGGCCGTGGCCCGGCGCCAGTTCCGGACGGCAGCGCAGGCACGGACGGAAGCCGTTCTTCTCGGCTGCCGCGGCCGACTCGTAGAACGAGCAGTTCTCGCGCTTTGGCGTGCGTACCGCGCAGATCGGGCGGCAATACACGCCGGTGGACGACACGCCCACGAAGAAGCGTCCGTCGAAGCGCCGGTCGTGCGAGGCAACCGCCTTGTAGCAGGTGTCGGGATCGAGTTCCATGGCCTGCATCCTACGCCTTTGAGGCGCCCCGCATGTGCTGGAATCGGACATTCGCCTTGCGCCGCTCCGACACCCTTTCTCGAGGATTCGCCACAACGTTTGTGCCCGATTCTGAAAGTGCGCCGGGGCGCGTTTCGCCAGCGCGCGCTGCGGATAGAATCAACTCGTTTGCGGCCGGTTGCGCCGCGCCGATCCGTTTTGCGGAGTCTGCATGAATCGTCGTCCTGTTGCGGGTGCCGCCTGCGTCGCCCTGGCCGTGTTGCTGGATATGTGGGGGGCTGCCGCCCTTGCTGCACCAGCCGCACCCACCGCGCCCGCCGCACGCGCGGGGATGTCCGCTACACCCGGGCCAGCCGCGCCCGCCGCCGTGCCGGCGGCGGGCATTACGCGCGCCACGCGCGTGGCCAGCGTGGAAGGCATCACCGAATACCAGTTGCCCAATGGGCTGCGCGTGCTGCTGGCGCCCGACGACGCCCAGCCCACCACCACGGTCAACATGACGTACCTGGTGGGCAGCCGCCACGAGAACTACGGCGAAACCGGCATGGCCCACCTGCTGGAACACCTGCTGTTCAAGGGCACGCCATCGCTGCCGGGCAAGACCATTCCAACCGAATTCGCCCGGCGCGGCATGCAGTACAACGGCACCACCAACCAGGACCGCACCAACTTCTTCGAGACCTTTGCGGCCAGCGACGACAACCTGGACTGGGCGCTGCGCATGGAAGCGGACCGCATGGTCAACAGCTTCGTCGCGCGCAAGGACCTGGACAGCGAGATGACCGTGGTCCGCAACGAGATGGAGATCGGCGAGAACAATCCGATGCGGATGCTGCAGCAGCAGATGTACGCCGCGGCGTACCGCTGGCACAACTACGGCAAGGCCGTCATCGGCGCGCGCAGCGACGTGGAGCGCGTGGGCATCGACAACCTGCAGGCCTTCTATCGCCGCTACTACCAGCCAGACAACGCGGTGCTGGTGGTGACCGGTCAGTTCGACGCCGCCCGCGCGCTGGCCCGCATCGAGCAGGCCTTCGGACCGATTCCACGGCCGACGCGCGTGCTGCCGCAGGAATACACGGTCGAGCCGCCGCAGGAGGGCGCGCGCGAACTGACGCTGTCACGGCCCGGCGACAGCCGCATGGTAGCCACCATGTACCACGTGGCGCCCGGCGCCCACCCGGACATCATCGCGCTCGACCTGCTGGCCGTGATCCTGGCCGACACCCCGGGTGGTCGGCTCGAACGCACGCTGGTCGATGCCCGCAAGGCGGCCTGGCAGAGTTCTTACTTCACCGCGATGAAGGATCCCGGCGTGATCCAGTTCGCTGCCGGCACCAGCAAGGATCGCCCGATCGAGCCGGTGCGCGACGCCCTGATCGCCACGGTGGAAGGCTTCGCCACGCAGCCCGTCACCGAACAGGAACTCGAACGTGCCCGCGTGCGCCTGCGCAACGCCTACGAGAAGACGCTCAACGATCCGGCCGCCTATGGCGTAGCGTTGTCCGGGGCGATTGCCAAGGGGGACTGGCGCCTGTTCTTCATCAACCGCGACCGCGTGGAGACCACCACGCTGGCCGACGTGCAGCGCGTGGCCGAGAACTACTTCCGGCCGGCCAACCGCACGGTGGGCGAGTTCCTGCCCGGTGACCGCCCGCAGCTGGCCAGCATTCCGGGCGCGCCCGACCTGGCCGCGCTCACCCGCGACTACGCGGGCAAGCCGGCCGCGCAGGCTGTGGCGAGTTTCGACCCGAGCCCGGCCAACATCGACGCCCACACGGTGCGCCAGACCCTGCCCAACGGCATGCAGCTCGCGCTGGTATCCAAGCCCAGCCGTGGCGGCGCGGTGAACGGCACGCTGATCCTGCGCATCGGCAATCTCGAGGCGTTGCGGGGCAAGAGCGCCGTCGGGTCACTGACGGCCGCCATGCTCGACCGCGGCGCCGGCGGCTTCGGCCGCCAGCAGATCGCCGACCGCTTCGAGGCGCTGAAAGCCAATGTCTCGATCTCGGGCAACGACGAACGGCTGACCGTGCGTTTCGAGACGCGGCGCGAGTATCTGCCAGACCTGCTGGCGCTGCTGCGCACGGTGTTGCGCATGCCAACCTTTCCGGCGCACGAGCTGGAAACGCTGCGGGCGACCAGCATTGCCGGCATCGAAAGCCAGCAGAAACAGCCCGGCGCGCTGGCGCCCAATGCGCTCGGCCGCCACGGCAATCCGTACCCGCCGGGCGATCCGCGCTACACGCCGACATTCGACGAAAGCGTGGCGGATCTCAAGGCGGCATCACTGGCCGACCTGCGCGACTTCCACGCGCGGTTCTACGGCGCGGAGCACGCGCAACTGGCCATTGTTGGCGATTTCGACACCCATGACGCGGTGACGCAGGCCAACTACCTGTTCGGCGACTGGCGCGCGCAGGTGCCGTTCGAACGCGTGGACCGGCCGTTCGTGCAGATTCCGGCCAGCGATTTCACGCTCGACACGCCGGGCAAGGCCAACGCGGTGTATCTGGCCTCGCAACCGATCGATCTGGTCAGCGACTCGCCCGACTACCCGCTGATGCTGGTGGCCACGCGCGTGTTCGGGGGCACCGGCATGCGCAGCCGGCTGGCCGACCGCCTGCGGCAGCTCGATGGCATCAGCTACGGGGTGTCCAGCTCGCTGACCGTCGGGGCGCTCGATCGCGCCGGGCGCTTCGGGCTGTGGGCCGCCTATGCGCCGCAGAACCTGCCCAAGCTGCGCAAGGCCGTGGACGAGGAACTGGCCCGCTTCGTGCGGAGCGGCGTGACCGCGCAGGAGGTATCGGAGGCGGCCAGCGGCCTGTTGCAGCAAGGGCTGGTGAGCCGGACCCGCGACGGCGCCCTGGCAGGGGCGCTGGCCAATCAGGCCTATCTCGGCCGGACCATGGCCCACACGGCCGCCATCGAGGAAGGCATTCGCACCGCCACGCCCGAAGCGGTCAATGCCGCCATCCGACGCTACCTGGGCCCGGCCACGCTGACGCAGGCGTTTGCCGGCGATTTCGGCGCCACACCCGGGGCGCCCGGCGCGGCCCCGGCTGACGGCACGGCGGCTTCGGCAGCCGCGGCACCCCCGGAAGCATCGAAGCCTTGAGGCGTTCGATCGATCACTGTATATTTATACAGTATTGTTTGAGACGCGAGGTGCGAGGTGCAGATGTCGATTGTGCGAGCAGGCAGCAAGGCGGAAGCGCTCAGGCTTCTCACCGCCGAACAGGCGCTATCGCTGGAGCTGGACTACGAGACCGGGTGGCAGGATGCCATCGAACTCGGCAGGCTCGGCGAGAAGCGAGGCATCAAGGTGCAATATCGCGGGCAGGAGAGCATTGCTGTCCGTTCCCGCGAGGCGTTGCTGGAAGGGCTGGGCAAACCCAAGACCACGTTCCGGCAGCGCAACCTGTATTGCCAGTTCGACCTTGGCCTGCTGGCCAACCGCGAACTGGAAGATCTGGAAGCCAAGGCCACGCGCCTGGGTGACTACATTCTTGCCGGCCACCTGCTGCGCGACGTGGACCGCATCTGGGCCTGAACGTCCGGCGCCGGAACATGAGGCCTCCGGCGTGAGGCCCGGGGGCCAGGCCGTCCAGGCCGTCCTGGGCGGTTCCTACTGCCAGACGCGCGTGGCGCCAGCCCAGCGCGCCGCGGCCGACGTATGCATGAGCATGCAGTCCGCCTCGGTCATGGCGCTTGTGTTGGCGGTGGCGTCGGTGCCGTCGACGGCGGCGCCGCACAGCACGGCGGTGACCAGCGTCTTGATATCGCCACGGCCAGTGTGGGCCAGCGCGGCCAGACGCTCGTGTCCGTCGAGCACGATCAGGCTGTCGCCGGCCTGCGGGCGCAGCTCCAGTGAATAGAGGTGATCGCATTCGCAGCGCATGGCACCGCCGGCCACGGCCACCACGATTGCGCTGGGCAGAGCCAGGTCACAATCGCGCACAGTGTCGCGCAGGCGGTCCAGGTGGGCCTGCGCGCGATAGTCGCGCGCCGAGTGCGCCGGTTCCGGGCCGTTGGAGAGCGCCATCAACTCGTTTGCCGATACCACGAGCGTGTACGCCTGCAGTGCCGTGCGATACGTGGCCACCACGGCGCGAAGCCGGTGCACCCCGTTATTGACGCTGGCCGGCCCTTGCGGGGCCTTTGCCTGGATCTTGCTCATGCTGTCTCCTTGTCCCCTGTCAGACCGGTCCGGCGCGGCGCCGTGTCCTGGCTCAGTCGCGCAGCAGTTGCTTGGCGATGATCAGTTGCTGGATCTGCGTGGTGCCTTCGTACAGGCGCAGCAGGCGCACGTCGCGGTAGAAGCGTTCCGCCTTGTATTCGGCGATGTAGCCGGCGCCGCCGTGGATCTGCACCGCGCGGTCGGCCACGCGGCCCACCATTTCGGTACAGAACATCTTCGTGCACGAGGCCAGCATGCTGACTTCGGGGTCGCTCTGGCCGGCCGGCTTGGCGTCGTAGCGCTGTGCGCAGTCGCGCACCATCGACAGGCCCGCGTACAGTTCGGCCTGGCTGTCCGCCAGCATGGCCTGGATCAGCTGGAAGTCGCCGATGGGTTTGCCGAATTGCTTGCGCTCCTTGGCGTAGGCCACGGCGTCGGTAATCAGGCGATGCGCCATGCCGCAAGCCAGCGCCGAGATATGCAGGCGGCCGCGGTCCAGCACCTTCATGGCCGTCTTGAAACCCACGCCCGGCACGCCGCCGATGATGTTCGCCGCCGGCACGCGCACGTTTTCGAGCACCACGTCGCACGTCTTGGTGCCGCGCTGGCCCATCTTCTTGTCCGGCTTGCCCAGCGAGATGCCCGGGGTATCGGCCGGCACGATGAACGACGAAATACCTGACGCGCCCTGGCCACCGGTGCGGGCCATCAGCGTGAACGCGCCGGCGCGCGGGGCGTTGGTAATGAAGCGCTTGGTGCCGTTGATGACGTAGTGGTCGCCGTCCAGCTCGGCGCGCGTCTGCAGCGAGGCAGCGTCGGAACCGGCGTTCGGCTCGGTCAGCGCGAACGAGATCACCAGCTCCCCGCTGGCAATCTTCGGCAGGTACGTCTGCTTCTGCTCCTCGGTGCCATCCATCAGGATGCCCTGCGAGCCGATGCCGACGTTGGTGCCGAACACCGAGCGGAAGGCAAACGCGGTGTGGCCCAGGTCATAGACCACATCGCATTCCTGCGACATCGACAGGCCGATGCCACCGTAGTTTTCCGGAATGGAGATGCCGAACAGGCCCATCTCCTTCATGTCGGCCACGATGTCGGCCGGCACGTCGTCGATTTCCTCGAGCGTATCCTCCGCCGGCTTCAGGCGGTCATCGATGAAACGCTGCACCGAAGCGCGCAGCAGGGAAAAGGATTCGGCGTCGAGAGCCATGGCAGTCTCCGGGTAAGTCGTTGCAACACAATGGCCGCCAATGGTACGCCGACCATCGATTTTGACAATCCACGCCAACTTGGACAGAACCGCCAATTATTTTTGACAATTGGCCGTTAGTCAGTCGGTTGAGATCTAGTAATCACATTTCTTGCGAGACAGTGTTTCGCGCGTGTAGCCATGGGCCACCCGCAATTGATGCTCGATCGCATCGGCCTGGTCCAGGCACGCGAACACCAGGTCGTCCCGGAATTTCTGCGTCACGCCCTTGAGCCGGGGCGCCTCGTACGAAGTCTGGCGGGCGCGGCAGCGCAGGAAGAGCAGCGTCTCCTCAGACGCCGTGCGCAACTGGGCCGCATTGACCCGCTGGCATTGCACGAGGTCCTGCTCCTCGCCGGCGGCGGGCGCTGGCCACAATATCGCCGCCAGGGTCATGCCGGCCGCCAGCGCCACGACGAACGAAACCGACAGGACGCGCATGGCGGGCATGGCGGAGCCGGAGGGCCGATCCTGACGATCAGGACGATTGGGCCGGGCGGAGAAGTATCGCAATGCAGGCATCGACAAGGGAATTGAAAGGCGTGGTGTCCAGAATCGGCCCGCATCATTGCGCAGGGCCGGGGCTCACGCAAGTTATCCGGGCGCCCCGCCGCGAGCCAGTGAAATTTTTCGTGCCGCCAGGCAGCATTTCAGAAAAACACTTTCCATGCAGCCAGACAATGCGGCGCGAAGCCGTAATTGACAAGGCCTCTGTAATACTGCGCGGGAACAATACGGCCCGGCCCCCTTGGGGCAACCCGCGATTCCGGGTTACGCTCCGCCGGAAACGGGTTCCGACATGCGCCGGTTGAACGGCCACATCCCGGCCCGTCCCATTCAGCGGCCAGCGCGCCGCCAAGTATAGAAGGTCCTATGACAGACATCGCCCCCGCCGCCGCCACTGGCACGCCGCCATCCCCCGAGGAAACCAGGAAACGCGTCTTCGCCATCGTTGCCGCATCGTCCGGCAATCTGGTGGAGTGGTTCGATTTCTATATCTACGCGTTCTGCGCGATCTACTTCGCGCCGGCGTTCTTCCCGAAGGGCGACCCCACCGCGCAGCTGCTGAACACCGCCGGTGTGTTTGCCGCCGGCTTCCTGATGCGCCCGATTGGCGGCTGGCTGTTCGGCCGCATCGCCGACCGCAACGGCCGCAAGAACTCGCTGCTGATCTCGGTGGTCATGATGTGTTTCGGCTCGCTGCTGATCGCGTGCCTGCCCACCTACGACGCCATCGGCAACTGGGCCCCGGCGCTGCTGTTGCTGGCACGTCTGCTGCAAGGCCTGTCGGTGGGCGGCGAGTATGGCACCACCGCCACCTACATGAGCGAGGTAGCGCTGAAGGGCCGGCGCGGCTTCTTCTCGTCGTTCCAGTACGTGACGCTGATCGGTGGCCAGCTGCTGGCCGTGCTGGTGGTGGTGATCCTGGAGCAGTTGCTGACCGAAGCCGAACTGAAGGCCTATGGCTGGCGCATTCCGTTCGTGGTGGGCGCCATCACGGCGGTGGTGGCGCTGCTGCTGCGCCGCACGCTCCACGAAACCACCACGGCACAGCAGCGCAACAGCAAGGAAGCGGGCAGCGTGGCCGAGATCTTCCGCCATCACAAGGCCGCGTTCTTCACGGTGCTGGGCTACACGGCCGGCGGCTCGCTGATCTTCTACACCTTCACCACGTACATGCAGAAGTTCCTGGTCAACACGGCGCACCTGCCGATCAAGACCACCAGCTATGTGATGACGGCCTGCCTGTTCCTCTACATGTGCATGCAGCCGTTCTTCGGCGCGCTGTCAGACCGCATTGGCCGCCGCACCAACATGCTGCTGTTCGGCGCGCTGGGCGCGCTGGCCACCGTGCCGATCCTGACGGCGCTGAAGACGGTGTCCAGCCCCGAGATGGCCGGCCTGCTGATCTGCGTGGCGCTGGCCATCGTGAGCTTCTATACCTCGATCAGCGGCATCGTGAAGGCCGAGATGTTCCCGCCCGAAGTGCGCGCGCTGGGCGTGGGCCTGGCCTACGCCGTGGCCAACGCGTTGTTCGGCGGCACGGCCGAATACGTGGCGCTGGGCCTGAAGTCGATGGGCCACGAGAACACGTTCTACTGGTATGTCACCGGCATGATGGTCATCGCCTTCCTGGTCAGCCTGCGGCTGCCGCGCCAGGCGAAGTACCTGCATCACGAGCACTGAGCCGTGCGCCGGCCGGCAGACCAGCAGGCCGGCCACCACGCTCGGCCATGGCGTGCGCTCATGGCACACTGAGGGGCCTTCGGGCCCCTTTTTTTCTTTCCGCGCCAGCTTCGCCATGGATCTCAACGCCCTGCGCCTGTTCGTCGATATCGTCGACGCGGGCAACCTCAGCGCCGCCGCGCGCAAGCTCAAGATGACGCGCGCCAATGTCAGCTACCACCTCAAGGCGCTGGAGGAGGAACTGGGCGTGCAACTGCTGCGCCGGACCACGCGCCATATGGAACCCACGCCCGTGGGCGCGGGCCTCTACGAGCATGGCCGCAACATCCTCGGCGAGGTGGCCGCCGCCAATGCGCTGATCAGCAGCATGGGCAAGAGCCTGCAGGGCCATGTGCGGCTGTCGGTACCAACAGGCCTGGGGCACGCCATGCTGTCGCCGCTGCTGGTGCAGTTCAAGCAGCGCTATCCCGACATCACGCTCGACGTGGTATTCGACAACCGCATCCACAACCTCGTCTCCGAGGATGTGGAGGTGGCGCTGCGCATCATCTCCACACCGCCTGATTCGGTGGTGGCCACCGAGATCGGCGTGGTCGACTGGGTGGTCTGCGCGGCACCGTCCTACCTGGCGGGCCGCACGGCGCCCGGCGTGCTGGCCGACCTGACCGGCCACAGCATCGTGTGCGCCTCGCCAATCGGACAGAAGCTCAAGGCGTCGGGCACGCGCGAAGACAGCAACGGCGGCGGCGAGCGCGAACAGGTCGTGCTGGAACCGACGCTGAGTTCCGAGAACTTCGCATTCCTGAAGGACGCCGTGGTGAGCGGCCTGGGCATCGGCATCTTTCCGCTCTACGCGGTGGGCCATGACCTCGATGCCGGCACGCTGGTGCCGCTGCTGGCCAACTACCGCATCAGCGTGTTCGGCAGCCGGCTCTACATGCTGACGATGCCCAACCGGTACCAGACCATGGCCACGCGCTACCTGCTCACCTTCCTGAAGACCGAACTGCAGGCAATCTGGCCCCGCATGCGCGCCGGCAGTGCCTATAGTGAGAACACTCAGGACTAGACCGCGCAATTGCGCGGGGAGGCAGACGATCATGGCAATGGCAGGCACCCTGGCTGGCCGGCTCAGCCGCATGAACAGCAAGTTCGACATCATTCGCCACCCATACAGTCTCAGCAGCATGGCCACCGCGCACGCTGCCCACGTACCGGGCCACCGCCTGGCCAAGACGCTGCTGCTCGAGGACGACGGCGGCTACGTGGCCGTGGTGATTCCCTCGAATCACCACCTGCAGCTATCCGCCATCTGCGACATGACGGGCCGCAAGCTCGTACTGGCGCACGAGGACGAGATCCGCGAAGTGTTCAAGGATTGCGATCTCGGCGCCATCCCGCCGTGCGGCATGTCGTACGGCATGGAGACCTACGTGGATGAAAGCCTGTTCGACGAACCCGAAGTCTGGTTCGAGGCCGGCGACCACCTGGAACTCGTGCACATGGACCGCGACCAGTTCATGATGCTGATGGAAGACGCACGACGTGGCCGCTTCTCGCATCGCATGATGTAGCGCGGCGCACGTCGCTCGCGCCCGATTCACGCCCCTGGCAGCGTCGCCCCCACGGCGACGCTGTCGTCTTTCAGGTCCACGCCGGAGCGGCCCAGCGCCGCCGCGCCGCGCAGCAGGTACACCAGCTGGTCGGCGGCGGCCGCGTAGGCCAGCCCTTCGGGCCGCACGTTCGAGATGCAGTTGCGCTGGGCGTCGGTACGCCCCACGCGCGGATCGTAGGTGAGATAGATGCCAAGGCTGTCCGGCGAACTGAGCCCCGGCCGCTCGCCAATCAGCATCACCACCTGCCGCGCCCGCAGGCGCTCGCCGATCTCGTCGCCCAGCGCCACGCGCGCCTGCCGCGCGATCACCACCGGCCCCACATGCCATTGCCGCAGCCGCGCCAGCACCGCCTGCAGCAACGGCACGGCATGCCGTTGCGCGGCCAGCGCCGAGAGGCCGTCGGCGATCACGAACACCACGTCCCACGTGCGCGCCTCGGGCGCAAGCTTCGTGCGGCTCTCGTCGTCGAGCCGGCGGCCCAGGTCGGGGCGCCGCAGGTACTGGTGGCGATCCTGCGCGGCGCTGTGCACGTGCACCGTGGCCAGCCCGGCCTCGCGCAGGGTCGCGTCGATGGCCTGGGCGTCGAGCGGCAGATGCACGGCGTCACGCGCCTGCGCATGCGCCAGGCCGAAGGCCAGCACGGCGTGCGTCGTCTGGGCATGGCCGGTGCGGCCGATGGCCACGCGCGCGCGGGTGAACTGGCGCAGGCGCTGCCAGGGGTCGGGCGCGACCTGGGGAGAGGCGGCAGAGGCGGCAGAGGCGGCAGAGGCGGGAGCGGTGGGGGCGGACTGCGGGTCCCCCTGCGGCCCGGCGGGCACGGAGAAAGACACGGGTTTGGCGGGCGGCTTCGGCATCTCGGTCTCCCCGGCTCAGAGCGATTCGGCCATTGCCAGCAGCGGCACGCGCGCCGACGGCGCCAGCAGCCGTCCGGCGTCGTCGAGCATGCCCATGGCCTGCAGCCACGCCTCGAACTCCGGCGCGGGCCGCAGGCCCAGCACCTCGCGCAGGTACAGCGCATCGTGGAACGACGTGCTCTGGTAGTTCAGCATGATGTCGTCGGCGCCGGGCACGCCCATGATGAAGTTGATGCCGGCCACACCGAACAGCGTCAGCAGCGTGTCCATGTCGTCCTGGTCGGCCTCGGCATGGTTCGTGTAGCAGACGTCGCAGCCCATCGGCACGCCCAGCAGCTTGCCGCAGAAATGGTCTTCCAGCCCCGCGCGGACGATTTGCTTGCCGTCGTACAGGTATTCCGGCCCGATGAACCCCACCACCGTGTTCACAAGTAGCGGCTCGAAGCGCCGCGCCACCGCGTAGGCGCGCGCCTCCATCGTCTGCTGGTCCACGCCGTGGTGGGCGCCGGCGGACAGCGCACTGCCCTGCCCGGTCTCGAAGTACATGACGTTGTTGCCCACCGTGCCGCGCCGCAGCGAGAGCGCCGCCTGCCGGGCTTCGTCGAGCAGCGCCAGCGAGATGCCGAACGCCTCGTTGGCGGCCTGGCTGCCGGCGATCGACTGGAACACGAGGTCCACCGGCGCGCCCTGCGCCATCGCGCGCAACGTGTGAGTGACGTGGGTCAGCACGCACGATTGCGTCGGCACATCGTGGCGGGCCCGGATCTCGTCGATCAGTTGCAGCAGCGTCACGATGGCGCCGAGGTTGTCGCTGGCCGGATTGACGCCGATGGTGGCATCGCCGCAGCCATAGAGCAGCCCGTCGAGGATCGATGCCGCGATGCCGCGCGGATCGTCGGTGGGATGGTTGGGCTGCAGCCGCACCGCCAGCCGGCCCGGCAGCCCGATGGTGCTGCGAAAGCGCGTGACCACGCGGCACTTGCGCGCCACCGCCACCAGGTCCTGGTTGCGCATCAGCTTGCTCACGGCGGCCGCCATCTCGGGGGTGATGCCGGGCGCCACCCGGGCCAGCGTGGCCGTGTCGGTGTCATGGCGCAGCAGCCAGTTGCGGAAGTCGCCCACGGTCAGGCTGGCGATCTCGGCAAACGCCCGCGCGTCATGGGTGTCGACGATCAGCCGCGTCACCTCGTCGTCCTCGTAGGGCACCAGCGCCTCGTTCAGGCAATGCGCCAGCGGCATGTCGGCCAGCGCCATGCGGGCGGCCATGCGCTCCTCCTCGCTGGCGGCCGCCACGCCGGCCAGCGCATCGCCGGAGCGCGCCGGGCTGGCGCGGGCCAGCAGCGTGCGCAAATCGGCAAAGACATGCCGGCGGGTGCCGACGGTATGGGTGAAGGCCATGAAGTCTCCTGGCGGGGGCTTGCCTGCTGCCCAATATAGGCCACCTCGCCGATGCAAGTATCGCGCCGGGCATGTCGGCCCGCGGTTGACTTGCCATTGTTACGCCGCACATCGACAATCCGCCTACCCATTCCATCCTTACAGTGCTCAGCGAGACATGACGCAGCTGGAAACACCGGAAGATCGCGCCGCGAACGGCGCCGCCCCGCTCCCGACACCCCCCACGCCCCCAACCGCCCCCGCCCCCTGCGCTCCGCCGCCGCGCTGGTTCAACGTTACCGTGGCGTCCTTCGTGCTGATGGGCGGCGCGCTGCTGCTGGTCATGCACGCCAACCTGGTGGCGGCGCTGCTGGCGGGGCTGCTGCTGTATTCGCTGGTCGACGTGCTGGCGCCGCGCCTGACCCATTCCCGCCGCGATGCCCTGGCCGTGGCCATCCTGTCGGCCATCATCCTGATGGCGCTGACCGGCGGCATCTGGGCGCTGGTGCACTACCTGAACGTGGACAGCGCCACCGTGGAGCGCCTGCTCGACCACGCCGCCGACATCATCGACCAGTCACGCACGCAGCTGCCCACCTGGATCAACGAGTACCTGCCCAGCGGCACCGAGGAACTGGTGACCACGCTGCTGGCGGCCATGCGCGAGCATGCGCAGATGGCCCAGCGCCTTGGCACCGACATCCTGCGCACGCTGCTGCATATCCTGCTGGGGCTGATCATCGGCGCCATGGTGGCGTTGTACCGCGCCATCGCGCGCCCGAACCGCCGCCCGCTGGCCACGGCGCTGATCCAGCGCGCCCGCACGCTGCAGCAGTCGTTTGCCCAGTTCATCTTCGCGCAGATCCAGATCTCGTCGATCAACACGGCGCTGACGGCCATCTACCTGCTGCTGGTGCTGCCCCTGTTCCAACAGCACCTGCCGCTCTCCAAGACGCTGGTGGCCATCACCTTCGTGGCCGGCCTGCTGCCGGTGCTGGGCAACCTGATCTCGAATACGGCCATCGTCATCGCGTCGCTGTCGGTCTCGCTGCCCATCGCGGTGGTGTCGCTGATCTTCCTCGTGGTGATCCACAAGCTCGAATACTTCCTGAACGCGCGCATCATCGGCGCGCGTATACAGGCGGCGGCGTGGGAGTTGCTAACGGTGATGCTGGTGATGGAAACGCTCTACGGCATTCCCGGCGTGATCGCCGGGCCCATCTTCTACGCCTACGTGAAGCGCGAGCTGTCGGCCGCCGAACTGGTCTAGGCCGGCGGCCAACTCACTGATTCCATTGGAAAGTCGTACGCAGCAATTGGTACGACCAATATTGGAGGCGCCCGCCTGGGCGCGTCCGCCCGTGCCTTCGTCAGGCGTCCTCGCCGTCCACCTTGCTGCGCACGAAGTCGATATGCGTCTGCATGGCCGTGCGGGCCTCTTCCGGGCGGCGCGCCAGGATGGCCTCGCACAGCGTGCGGTGCTGGAGCAGCAACAGGTCCGACGAGCCGGCATCGGCCTCGCGCAGGCCCGTGCCGTTGATGGTGATGTGCTCGCGCAGCATGCCGATCACGCTGGTATGCAGGTGCAGGAACATCGTGTTGTGTGACGCCTGCGCAATGGCGTCGTGCAGCCTGGCATCGGCATCGGCCTCGCCGGCCTTGTCGTCGGTCTTGCGCGCGTGCTCCAACTCCTTGAGCAATGCACGTATACGCTTGAGGTCCGCAGCGTCGGCGCGCAGTGCGGCAAAGTAGGCCGTGGCGCCTTCGAGCACACGCCGGAACTCCAGGATGTCGTCGCGCAGGGCCGGATGGTCCGCTACGAGCTGCCCCCACGGCGAGGCAATGCCGGTCCGCAGCTGATCGGTAACGTAGACGCCGGCGCCGCGCCGGCTGTGCAGCAGGCCCCGCGCCGCCAGGCGCTGAATCGCTTCCCGGATGGTGTTGCGCGCTACCGCGTACTGCTCCGCCAGCACGCGCTCGGCGGGCAGCCGCGTGCCCACCGGCCATGTGCCGTCGAGCAGCGCCGTCTCCATCCTGCGCATGATGTCTTCCACGCGATTGCGCGCGCTGCCCCCCATCTGAACCCTTTCTTTGCAGACCTGCGCCGAATTGGTCCAACCAATTTGTGCTTCGGCGCGAGAGCGGGAATTATGCGCCGAAAAACGCCGCAGCGCGTGCCAAGCGGCGCCGCCATACCGGAGGCAGACAATGCAACCCAGGCAGTACCCCCCCGCCCGTTCCACCCGCCCCACCCAGGTGTACCTGTTCGGCACCTGTCTGGTCGACCTGTTCGTCCCGCAAGCCGGCCTCGATGCCGTGCGCCTGCTGGAACGCGAAGGGTTGACCGTTCACTTTCCGCGCGGCCAGAGCTGCTGCGGCCAGCCGGCCTACAGCAGCGGCAATCCCGAGCAGGCCCGCAAGGTGGCCCGCGCCCAGCTGGAACTGTTCCGCCAGCCATGGCCGGTCGTGGTGCCGTCCGGCTCGTGCGGCGGCATGATGCGCCACCACTGGCCGACGCTGTTCGCCGACGACCCCGAGGCCGCCGCACTGGCCGCCGACATCGCCAGCCGCGTCTACGAACTGACCGAATTCCTGCTGCATGTGCTGCACGTGCGCTTCGACGATCTGCCGGCTGGCGATCACGAACGCGTGGTGCTGCATACGTCGTGCGCGGCCCGCCGCGAGATGGGCACGCGCAGCCACGGCGTGGCAGTGGTCGACGCGCTGCCCGGTGTGACGCGCGTGGAACATGAGCGCGAGTCGGAGTGCTGCGGCTTTGGCGGCACGTTCTCGCTCAAGCACGCCGATATCTCGGGCGCCATGGTGCGCGACAAGGTGGCCGCCGCCTGCGCCACCGGCTGCGACCGGCTCGTATCGGCCGACTGCGGCTGCCTGCTCAACATCGGCCACGCTGCGGCCCATGCCGGCGCGCCGCTGCCCGTGGAACATCTGGCGTCGTTCCTCTGGCGCCGCACCGGAGGTGCCGCATGACGACCATGAGCGCCCGCGACCGCATGCTGGGCCGCCTGCGTGCCGCCGTGCCCACTTCCGGCGCCACGCTCGGGGCCGATACCGAAGCCCTGGACCAGCGTATCGATCAGCACTTCGACACCCGCCGTGGCCAGCGCCCGACCATCGCGGCCATGGTCGAAGCCATGCAGACCGCGCTGACCGCCTCGCATGCCGAAGTGGTGTGCATGGACGCCGCGAGCTGGCCCGCCTGGCTGGCCGCGCGACTGGCCAGCGAAGGCGTGCGCCGTCTGCTGCTGGACACCGCGCGGCCCGAGGGCGCGGCCCTGGCCCGCGCGCTGCCGCCCGCCGTGGCCACGATAGGCTTCGAGCGCCCGCTGGACGCGTGGAAGGCCGAGTTGTTCGATACGGTCGATGCCGGCTTCACCGTGGCCCGCTCGGGCCTGGCCGCCACTGGCACGCTGGTGCTGGCGCCGGACGCCGGCTCGCCGCGCACGATGTCGCTGGTGCCGCCCACTCACGTGGCGCTGGTCTATGCCTCGACGCTGCATCCGGACCTGCACAGCGCGGTACGCGCCGAACGCTGGGCCGACGGCATGCCCACCAACCTGGTAATGGTGTCCGGTCCGTCGAAGACTTCCGACATCCAGCAGACGCTGGCCTACGGGGCACACGGCCCGCGCCGGCTGTGGGTCGTCATCGTGAACGACCACGAGGCAGGAGGCGCACGATGAGCGAGCAAACTCTGCATTTCGTCCCGAGCGAGGACTTTCGCGCCCGCGCCCGCGCGGCGCTCGACGATCCCAAGCTGCGCAAGAGCTTTCGCGGCGCCATGGATTTCCTGCAGCAGAAGCGCGCGGTGCAGTTTCCCGATGGCGATGAACTGGAACACCTGCGCGACCTCGGCGAAGCCGTGCGCCAGCACGCGCTGGCCAACCTGCCCGATCTGCTGACCCAGCTCGAAGCCAACCTGACGCAGGCCGGCGTGCGCGTGCACTGGGCCGAGACTGCCGACGAGGCCAACGCAATCATTCACGGCATTGCCCAGGCCCACGCCGCCAGGCGCGTGATCAAGGGCAAGTCGATGGCCAGCGAGGAAATGGAACTCAACCATTACCTGGCGGCGCGCGGCATCGACTGCATCGAGTCGGACATGGGCGAGTACATCGTGCAGATGGCCGGCGAGAAGCCGTCGCACATCGTGATGCCGGCCATCCACAAGACCAAGGCCGACATCGCCGCGCTGTTCGAGCAGAACATCCCGGACACCCCCTATACCGAGGACGTGGACGCGCTGATCCAGACCGGCCGCCGCGCGCTGCGCCAGGCCTTCGTCGAAGCCGATATCGGCCTCTCGGGCGTGAACTTCGCGGCGGCCGACACCGGCACGCTGTGGCTCGTGGAGAACGAAGGCAATGGCCGGCTTTCCACCACGGTGCCCAACGTGCACGTGGCCGTGATGGGCATGGAGAAGGTGGTGGCGAAGCTCTCGCACATCGTGCCGCTCTCCAGCCTGCTCACGCGCTCGGCCACGGGCCAGCCGATCACCACCTACTTCAACCTGATCTCCAGTCCGCGCAAGGGCGATGAACAGGATGGCCCGCGGGAGGTGCACCTGGTGCTGCTCGACAACGGCCGCAGCCAGGCCTACGCCGACGCGCAACTGCGCGCCACGCTGCAATGCATCCGCTGCGGCGCGTGCATGAACCACTGCCCGGTCTACACGCGGATTGGCGGCCACGCCTATGGCACCACTTATCCGGGCCCGATCGGCAAGATCATCTCGCCCCACCTGCTGGGCCTGGATGCCACGGCCGACCTGCCCACCGCATCGAGCCTGTGCGGCGCGTGTGGCGAGGTGTGCCCGGTGCGCATTCCGATTCCGCAACTGCTCGTGCGTCTGCGCACCGAGGCGAACCGCAACCCTGACGAAGCCGTGCCGCATCCGCTGAAAGGCCAGGGTGCGAAGTTCAGCCGGCGCGAGCACCTGGTCTGGCGCTTCTGGAGCGGCGCGTTCGCGCATCCGGCCGCGTACCGGCTGTTCCGCTGGGCCGCCACGCGGCTGCGCATGTTGACGCCATCGTCGCAGATGGGCTGGACGCTGCATCGCAAGCCGTTGACGCCGGCACCGAAGAGCCTGGCCGACCTGCTCGCGGCGCGCAACCAGCCGGAGTAGCGCCCATAGCCCCCGCGGCCACAGTAGCCCCGGCGGCCAGCGCGACCACAGCGTAGCCGCCCACAAGAATTTAAACACCCCCAAGGAGACATCCGTGCAACCCTGGACCCAGATCTACACGCCGCTGGGCAGCCTCTGGCTGTCCGCGCTCGCGGCGGCGGTACCCATCCTGTTCTTCTTCGTCGCGCTGGCCGTGCTGCGCATGAAGGGCCATGTGGCTGCGGCCATCACGCTGGCGCTGGCGCTGGTCGTGGCGATCTTCGCCTACGGCATGCCGGCCCCGCAGGCGCTGGCGGCGGCCGGCTTCGGCTTCGCCTACGGCCTGTGGCCGATTGCGTGGATCATCGTCACGGCGGTGTTCCTCTACAAGATCGTCGTCAAGACCGGCCAGTTCGACGTGATCCGCGCCTCGGTGCTGTCGATTACCGACGACCAGCGCCTGCAGATGCTGCTGATCGGCTTTGCCTTCGGTGCCTTCCTGGAAGGTGCGGCCGGCTTCGGCGCGCCCGTGGCCATCACCGCCGCGCTGCTGGTGGGCCTGGGCTTCAATCCGCTGTACGCCGCCGGCCTTTGCCTGATTGCCAACACCGCGCCGGTGGCCTTCGGCGCGATGGGCATTCCGATCATCGTCGCAGGGCAGGTCACCGGCATCGACCCGATGCACATCGGCGCGATGGCCGGGCGCCAGCTGCCGCTGCTGTCGCTGGCCGTGCCGTTCTGGCTCGTGTTCATGATGGATGGCTGGAAGGGCGTGCGCGAGACGTGGCCCGCCGCGTTCGTGGTGGGCGGCAGCTTCGCGGTGACGCAATACTTCACGTCGAACCACATCGGACCCGAGCTGCCGGACATCACGTCGGCCCTGGTAAGCCTGATCTCGCTGGCCGCGTTCCTGCGCGTGTGGCAGCCCCGCTCGGCCTCGCAGTCGGCGGGCGGTACGGTGTCCGGCGGCACAGTGGCGCTGGCTGGCTTCGGCGGCGGCATGGGTGCGCCGTCACGCCGCCAGGCCTCGCCTTATACGTTCGGCCAGACCGTACGCGCCTGGGCCCCGTTCGGCATCCTGACGGCCATCGTCACGGTCTGGAGCCTGCCGGCATTCAAGGCGCTGTTCGGCGCCAACGGCGCCCTGGCCGGCACGGTGCTGAAGTTCAAGGTGCCGATGCTGGACCAGCTGGTGATCAAGGCCGCCCCGATCGTGGCCTCGCCCAAGCCGTACGAGGCCGTGCTGAAGCTGGACCTGCTGTCGGCCGTGGGCACCGCGATCCTGCTGACGGCCATCATCTCGGTGGCGCTGCTGCGCATGAAGCCGCGCGATGCCATTGCTACCTTCGGCGCCACGCTGCTGGAACTGCGCCGGCCGGTGCTGTCGATCGGCCTGGTGCTGGCGTTCGCCTTCGTGGCCAACTACTCGGGCATGTCGTCCACGCTGGCGCTGCTGCTGGCCGGCACCGGCGCGGCCTTCCCGTTCTTCTCGCCGCTGCTGGGCTGGCTGGGCGTGTTCCTGACAGGTTCCGATACGTCGTCGAACGCGCTGTTCTGCTCGCTGCAGCACACCACCGCGCATCAGATCGGCGTGTCGGACACGCTGCTGGTGGCCGCCAACACCACGGGCGGCGTAACGGGCAAGATGATCTCGCCGCAATCAATCGCCGTGGCCTGCGCGGCGACAGGTCTGGTCGGCAAGGAGTCGGAGCTGTTCCGCTTCACCGTCAAGCACAGCCTGCTGTTCGCATTCATCGTGGGCGTGATCACGATGGTGCAAGCGTATTGGCTGACGGGGATGATTCCGGGGTAGGGCGGATGCATCAACTTGCCGAAGCCGGCTCCCCTCTCCCATGAAATGGGAGAGGGGTTGGGGGAGAGGGTGCGGCGGTTCTGATGCGACTTGTCGTGATTGGAAGCGCTGGCCCTCTCCCCCGCCCCTCTCCCGCACGCGGGAGAGGGGAGCAAAACCTCGTGCATCAACTTGCCGAAGCCGGCTCCCCTCTCCCATGAAATGGGAGAGGGGCTGGGGGAGAGGGTGCGGCGGTTCCGATGCGATCTGTCGTGATTGGAAGCGCTGGCCCTCTCCCCCGCCCCTCTCCCGCACGCGGGAGAGGGGAGCAAAACCCACTCAGCCTCAATCGTTTGCCGCTTCCCTTGGCAGGAATGCGTTGCCTTCCGTCAGGGGCGTGTGGCGATACGTGGCCGGGGTGCGGCTCAGCTTGATGGGGGCGCCCAGCCCTTTGTAGCCGCCCGGCATTTCCACCACCATCTCGCGGTGCGCGGTGTGCGGATGCGTCAGGGCGTCGGGCACCGACAGCACCGGCGCGCATGGCACGCCCGCCGCGGACAGTTCGTCGGCCAGTGCCTTGCCGTCCCAGGTGGCCAGCTTCGACTCCAGCGTACCCTTGAGCATCGCGCGGTTCACCGAGCGGGCGCCCGCCGTGGCAAAGCGCTCGTCGTCGGCCAGTTCAGCCACGCCGATGTGCTGGCAGAAGATGCGGAACTGGCGGTCATTGCCCACCGCCAGGAAGATCGGATCGGTGGCAGTGGCCACGGTGTCGTACGGATAGATGTTCGGATGCGCGTTGCCGGTGCGGCCCGGCGTCTTGCCGCTCATGAACCAGTTGGCGGCATGCGGATGCAGCAGCGACAGCCCCGAATCATAGAGCGCCGCCTCGACGAACTGGCCACGCCCGCTGCGCTCGCGCTCCTGCAAGGCCAGCAGCACGCCCAGCGCCGCGTTCAGGCCGGTGACCATGTCGACCACCGGCAAGCCCACACGCAACGGATCGCCGTCGGGCTCGCCGTTGATGCTCATGATGCCCGCCATGGCCTGGATGGCCGCGTCGTACCCTGGCAGGCCGCCCAGCGGACCATCGGCGCCGAAGCCCGACACCCGGCAGTGCACCAGCCGCGGAAACCGCTGCGACAGTGCGTCGTAGCCCAGGCCCCACTTCTCCATCGTGCCCGTCTTGAAGTTCTCGACCACCACGTCGGCATCGGCCAGCAGCGCCAGCAGCACCTCGCGGTCGGCGTCGGCGGTCAGGTCCAGCTTCATCACGCGCTTGTTGCGGTTCAGGCCGAAGTAGTACGACGCCACCCCGTCGCGGAACGGCGGCCCCCAGGTACGCGTGTCATCGCCCTGCGGCGGTTCGATCTTGAGCACGTCGGCACCGTGGTCGCCGAGTATCTGGCCGCAGAACGGCCCGCCGAGGATCCGTGACAGATCCACGACGCGAATGCCGGCGAGCGCGCCGGTTCTTGTTGGCGTCATTGTCTCTTCCTGACGTTTTTCTACGGGGTCAGTCCAGCTGCGCGCCGGACTTCTGCACCACCGCACGCCATTTGCCCACCTCGGCCTTCACGAACGTGCCAAGTTGCTCCGGCGACGTCGACGGCGCCAGTTCCAGCCCCTGCGCCAGCAGCGTCTTGCGGACGTCGGGCTGCTGCAGCGCGTCGGCAAACGCACGGTTCAGCTTCGTGACCACGGCGGGCGGCGTGCCGGCCGGTGCCACCACGCCAAAGAATACCGAAACATCGAAGCCCGGCACACCCTGCTCGGCCACGGTCGGCACATCGGGCAGCGCCTGCGAGCGGCCCTTGGTGGTTACGCCCAGCGCCCGCACCTTGCCGCTCTTGATGAATGGCAGCGCGGTCAGCACGTCGGTGAACGTCATGCTGACCTGGCCGCCCAGCAGGTCATTGAGCGCGGGGCCGGTGCCCTTGTACGGCACGTGCTGGAAGTCGGTGCCGGCCAGGTTGTTGAACAGCACGCCGGCCAGGTGCGACGACGCGCCGTTGCCGGACGACGCATAGGTCAGCTTGCCCGGATGCGCCTTGCCATAGGCGATCAGTTCCTGCACGTTCTTCGCCGGCACGTTGGCGTTCACCACCAGCACGTTGGGCAGGTGGCCGATCTGGATGATCGGGGCGAAGCTCTTGACCGGGTCGTAGTTGATCTTGCGATAGAGGCTGACGTTGATCGCCAGCGGCGCCGAGGTACCGAACATCAGCGTATAGCCGTCCGGTTCGGCGCGCGCCACCACTTCGGCGCCGATATTGCCGCCGGCACCGGCGCGGTTTTCCACCACCACCGGCTGCCCGAGGCTGTTCTTCAACGCGGCGGCCAGCGTGCGGGCCATGGCGTCGGTGGGGCCGCCGGGCGGGTAGGTCACCACCAGCATGATCGGCTTGCTCGGAAAATCCTTCTGCGCGAGGGCGGGGGTTGCAAACAGCGTGCACGCGGCAAGCGAGGCGAAGGCGGCCAGGGCCGCGCGGCGGTGCCATTGGGGCATGATGCGTTGTCTCCGGTGAAGCTTCTTGTCAGTGCGCGCGATTCGGGTCGCGCGTGTTTTGCGAATTCAGAATACGTTGACCTGGTCGACCGGGCCGGCGGCGCGCACCGCGCCATCGGCGGGCGGCGTGGCCGTCTCGGCCAGCCAGTCGGGCTCGGCGTCGCCAGCCAGCGGGTCTTGCGGCAGCACGCGGTGCACCAGCACCAGTTGCGCCAGCCGCATGCGGCGCACCGAGCCGATCTGGCCGGCTTCCCACGCCATCGCGGTGGCGCTGGTCACGTGATACAGCGCAGACGCCGCCTGGCGCGCCAGCACGTCGCCGGCGGCACCGGCATCGGCCGCGCGCGCGGCCAGGGCCACGGCACTGGCGATGGCCGACTCGAACGTTGCGCGGGCCTGCGCGTGCATCGGCGTATCGCGCAGCAAGCCAGACAGATGGGCCTGCAGCACTGGCAGCGAGCCCTCGCGGCGGATGGCGCGCAGCACGTCGAGCGCCACGATGTTGCTGGTGCCTTCCCAGATCGAACCAAGGTGGGCGTCGCGCACCAGGCGCGGATCGCTCCATTCCTCGATATAGCCGCAGCCGCCACGAATCTCCATGGCGTCGCCGGTTACCTTGCGCGCATCGCGGCACGCGCGGAACTTGATCAGCGGCGTCAGCACGCGCATCAGCGGATAGGCGTCGGCCTCGCCCGCATCGGCGCGGCGCAGCGCCTCGGCGGTCTGGAACACCATCGTGCGCGCCTGCTCGGTGGGCAACGTGAGCTTGAGCAGCTGGCGGCGCATCAGCGGCATGTCGACCAGCGACTTGCCGAAGGCACGGCGCTCGCGTGCGATGAACTGGCCCTCGGTCAGCGCGCGGCGCATCAGCCCGGCGGCACGCACGCCGTTGGAGAGCCGCGAGTTGTTGATCATGTCGGCCATCTGCACGAAGCCACGGCCCGGCTCGCCCACCAGGTAGGCGTGGGCGCCCTCGAGGCGGATCTCGCCGCTGGCCATCGAACGCGTGCCGAGCTTGTCCTTGAGGCGGATGATCCGGTAGTGGTTGGCGCTGCCGTCGGCCAGCGTGCGCGGCAGCAGGAACAGCGACACCCCCTTGATGCCCTCGGCGGCGGTGCCGTCCGGCGCCTCCACGCGCGCCAGCACCATCGCCAGCGCGGCGTCTGGGTTCGAGCAGAACCACTTGTCGCCCTCCAGGCGCCAGCCGCCTTCGGCGCTGTCGTCACGTATGGCGCGTGTGGCGGTTGCCGCCACGTCGGACCCCGCGCCCTGCTCCGTCATGAACATCGCCCCCTGGTACAGGTCGTCGAAGACCTGCGTGGTCAGGTTCGGCAGGAAGCGCTCCACCAGCGCCGGATCGCCGAACTTGCGCAGCGTGCGCGTCAGCGAATCGGTCATCGACAGCGGGCAGCACAGGCCGAACTCGGCCTGCACGAACAGATAGGTCAGCGCGTACTTGGCGGCGGGCGGCATCGGCTTGTCCCAGCCGAGCACGCCGGCGCGGTGCGAGGCCGCCGCGAGCCCGAATTCCGAGAACGCCACGCGCTCCAGCTCCACATAGGCCGGATGCTTGTGGATGCGCTGGGCGTCGAGCCCGCTGCGCGTGCGGTGCGACAACGTCGGCGGCTCGTGGTCGGCCACGTTGGCCAGTTCATCGAGCACCCCGCCGGCCAGCGCGCCCATGCGCTCCAGATGCGGCAGCAGGTGGTGGAACAGGTCGGCCGGCAGGTACAGCGGCAACAGCGCGCGCAAATCGGGGTCCGCCGCGAACAGGCTGGCGCCATGCCGATCGGGCACCGGATGGGCGGCTTGCTGGGCGGTGGGAAGCTGGACGTTGGAAAGCTCGGATGCGGCGGGGCGGGCAGCGACGGGGGGCATGCATAGTCTCCTGGATCTCCCGCCCTGCAGAACCGGGGGGATGGTTTGGGATCCATTATTTGATCGCCAACGATTCGCGTCCAATTCTAAAATTGGCTCGATCCATACAAAATTTGTATCGCCATGGAATTTCGTCACCTGCGCTATTTCCTCGTGCTGGCCGAGGAGCTTCACTTCGGGCGCGCCGCCAAGCGGCTGTCGATCTCGCAGCCGCCGCTCTCGCTCAATATCCAGCAGCTCGAAGCCTCGGTGGGCGCCCGCCTGTTCGAGCGCGACAGCCGGGGCGTGCGGCTCACCGCCGCCGGCCGCACCTTCCGGGAATCGGCCGCCGCGCTGCTGGCGCAGGCGGAGTCGGCGCGGCTGCTAGCGCAGGAGATCGAGGCCGGCGCGGTCGGCCGGCTGCGCATCGGCTTCGTCGGGTCGATGCTGTACCGGGGCCTGCCGCAGCGGCTGCAGGAGTTTCAGGCGCGATATCCGGGCCTCCATGTGGCGCTGACCGAACTCAATTCCCAGGAGCAGATCGACGCGCTGCTGCACGGCGAACTCGATGCCGGCTTCATCCATACCAGCCGGGTGCCCGACGAACTGGCCACCACGCTGGCCCACGCGGAGCCGTTCGTGTGCTGCATGCCCGACGGCCATGCGCTGGCGGCGCACGAGGTGGTGGCGCTGGCCGACCTGCGCGGCGAGCCGTTCGTGCTGTTCTCGCGCAAGGCGTCGCCTGATTACTACAGCCGGATTTTCGACATGTGCGCCGCGCAGGGCTTCTATCCGCGCATCCGGCACGAGGTGCGCCATTGGCTGTCGGTGGTGTCGCTGGTGTCGCAGGGCATGGGCGTGGCCGTGGTGCCGGCGGCCATGGCGCGCTCGGGCATGGCCGGGGCGGCGTTCCGGCCACTGGCGGATGCCGCGGTGCCGTCCGAGGTGCACTGTGTCTGGAAACTGGCGCCCGACCACCCGGCGCGCGACCATTTCGTCGACACGGTAAGGCGGGCGGCGCTGGAGGCCGGCATCTGACAGACGCTCAAAAAGAAAAGCCACCGGCCCTAAAGCCAGTGGCTGTGAAGTACGCGTGGAACGGGGTGTTCAGCGTGCGAGAAGCTTATGCCCGAGGCCCACGGGCGACCAATACCGCAAATGCGTTATTCGAAAGAAAAAGCCTGCCATCCTTCCCGATTCCTGCGCCAGACGGGGGTAATCCCTTAGGCACCCGGCTGGCCGGCGGCTTCGAGAATCAGGTTCGCCACCGTCTTCGGATGCGAGATCAGCGACACATGGCTCGCCGGGATTTCGATGGTGTGCGCGCCCATGCGCTTGGCCATGAAGCGCTCCAGATCCGGATTGATGGTGCGATCTTCGGTCGACACCGCGTACCAGGTGGGCTTGTCGCGCCAGGCCGCCACGGTGGTCTTCGCCATCGTGATGGCCTTGCCCATCGGCTGCTGCACGGCGTAATAGGCGCGGGCCTCCTTTTCGGGCAGGTCGCCGGCGAAATCCTTCACGAACGCCTGCTCTGAGAGGCGGCCGTAGCCGTCGGCGGACCATTGCAGCCCGGCCGACGCGGGCGCGGCCGGAAACTTCCGGGTCAGGGCGGGATAGTCCTCGCCCGCATCGGGCGCGCGCGCCGCGATATAGACCAGGCCGGCCACCTTCGGGTCGTTGCCGGCCTGGGTGATCACCATGCCGGCGTAGGAATGGGCCACCAGCAGCGTGGGGCCGTCCTGCAGCGCGAGGGCGCGCTTCACGGCGTCGACATCGGCATCGAGCGAGGTGGTGGGGTTCTGCACCGACGTCACGTGGTAGCCCTTGGCCTGCAGCAGCGGAATCACCTTCTCCCAGCTCGAGCCATCGGCATACAGGCCGTGCACCAGCACGATGTTCCTGACCGGGCCGGTGGGTTGAGTGTTTTGGGTGGTCTGGGTAGTTTGGGCCATGGCGCCCTGGCTGAAGGCAACGGTGACAACGGTGGCAAGGGTGGCCAGGGCGGCAAGGGCCGTGGCAAGCGGGCGGGTCGGTTTCATCATCAATCCTTGTTACGGGTAACACACGTTCTCGTGCATGGAGCGTCATGCTCGGAACCCAGTATGGAGACCTGCCCCGTTTGCAGATTTCACGATGGCGGCGAATTTCCGATATCGCCCGGCTATCCGTTCTGCAGTGCAGAAGGCGCCGCCTGACGACCCGCCAGCGCGCGCCTGCCCAGGATTACAAACAGCTGACAACAGCAGCCCTACAGCGCGCATGTGTCGCGAATGCTATACAATCGAGAACGATTTTTATTTACCTGCCGACAGGACTTTTTCCTGTTGCGCGGCGGTTGTTCCGCCCCCTGGACTGGAAGCATATGCGGTTGTCTGAACTGCCCCGGCGCACGGTCGCCATCGTGAAATCGGTGGACGACACCACCCCGAACGATCCTGTTGCGCGACGCCTGCGCGATCTCGGCTTCGTGCCGGGCGAAACCGTGCAGATTGTCACCTTCGGCCCGTTTGGCAAGGATCCGCTGGTGGCGCAGGTGGGCTACACGCGCTTTGCGCTGCGCCGCTCCGAGGCAGACCGCATCGCCGTGGAAGTGGCCACCGCCACCGTTTCCAGCATCGCGCCGGTCGAGCAGGCCAGCGCAGCCAGCACCGCCGACGACGCCCAGCGCATTGCCTGAAGGCCCGCCCGCCTTCGCCAGGACACTACCCATCATGTCAGTTGCCCAGAATGCCTCCGCCTTGCGCATCGCGCTGGTAGGCAACCCCAATTGCGGCAAGACCGCCCTGTTCAACCGCCTGACCGGCAGCCGCCAGAAGGTGGCCAACTACGCCGGCGTGACCGTCGAGCGCAAGGAAGGCCAGTTCGTCTCGCCGGCCGGCCGCACGGTGCGCATTCTCGACCTGCCCGGCGCGTACAGCCTGCATTCGGCCAGTCTCGATGAAGCCATCACGCGCGAGGTCTGCATGGGCCAGCGCCCCGGCGAGGCCCGCCCCGACCTGCTGGTATCGGTGGTGGATGCCACCAACCTGCGCCTGCACCTGCGCTTCGTGCTGGAACTGCGCCGCCTGGGCCTGCCGATGGTGGTGGTGCTGAACATGAGCGACGCGGCGGCGCGGCGCGGCATCGTCATCGACCGCGAGGCGCTGTCGCAGGCGCTTGGCGTGCCCGTGGTGCAGACCGTGGCCGTGAAGCGCGATGGCGCTGCCGCGCTGGTGAGCCTGTTCGACCAGACGTTGCCGGTGGCGCCGCCCGCGCAGCCGATCGACAGCGTCTCGGAACTCGACACCCACGCCGAGGTGAAGCGCCTGCTGGATGCCGCCGTGACCATGCCCACGCGCACGGCGCGCTTCGACGACGCGGTGGACCGCGTGGTGCTGCACCCGGTATTCGGGCTGGTCATCCTGGCCGTGCTGCTGTTCTTCATGTTCCAGGCGGTGTTCTCCTGGGCCGAGCCGATGATGGACGGCATCGAGGGCGGCGTGCACTGGTTCGGCGAATGGATGGGCGCGATGCTGCCCGACGGCATGCTCAAGAGCCTGCTGGTGGACGGCCTGATTGCCGGCCTGGGCAGCGTGATCGTGTTCCTGCCGCAGATCCTGATCCTGTTCCTGTTCATCCTGACGCTCGAGGAATCGGGCTACCTGCCGCGCGCCGCGTTCCTGCTGGACCGCCTGATGATGGGCGCGGGCCTGTCTGGCCGCTCGTTCATTCCGCTGCTGTCGAGCTTCGCCTGCGCGATTCCCGGCATCATGGCCACGCGCACGATCCAGGATCCGCGCGACCGGCTGACCACCATCCTGGTGGCGCCGCTGATGACCTGTTCCGCGCGCCTGCCCGTCTATGCGCTGCTGATCGGCGCGTTCATTCCCGAGCGCACCGTGGCGGGTCTGTTCAACCTGCAGGGGCTGGTGCTGTTCGTGCTGTACGTGGCCGGCATTGTCAGCGCGCTGCTGGTGGCCTACGTGCTCAAGTGGTTCCGCCGCGACCGCACCGACCACCCGCTGCTGATGGAGCTACCGTCGTACCGGGTGCCGAATCCGCGCGATATCGGCATCGGCCTGTGGGAGCGTGCCCGCATCTTCCTGTCGCGCGTGGGCAAGGTGATCCTGACGCTGACCGTGCTGCTCTGGTTCCTGGCAACCTTCCCGTCGCCGCCGGAAGGCGCCACGATGCCGCCGATCGACTACAGCTTCGCCGGCATGATCGGCCGCGCGCTGGAACACGTGTTCGCCCCGATCGGCTTCAACTGGCAGATCTGCGTGGCGCTGGTGCCGGGCCTGGCCGCGCGCGAAGTGGCGGTGGGCGCGCTGGCCACGGTGTACGCGCTGTCGGGCAGCGACGACGTGGTGGCCGTGCAACTGGCGCCGATGATCGCCGCGCAGTGGTCGCTGGCCACCGCGCTGTCGCTGCTGGCCTGGTACGTGTTCGCGCCGCAGTGCATTTCCACGCTGGCGGTGATCCGTCGCGAGACCAATTCGTGGAAGGTGATGGCCGCCTCGGCCGCCTACCTGACCGGGCTGGCCTACCTCGCCTCGTTCATCACCTACCGCGTGGCGTTGTTGTTCAGCTGATTTCGAGGAAACTGGCACACCCGCTGCCAGTCAAACGGCCATGACGCTCTATCACGCCTTCGAAACCCTGATTGTCCCGCTGATCGTGCTGGCCTGCGCCGTGCACGTGGCGGGCCGCTACATGCCCCGCACGCGCGAGCGCGTGAAGGCGCGGCTGGCGACGATGCTGGGTGGCGCGGCGGCCGGCGGCTGGCGCGGCTGGCTGGTGCAGCGGCTGGCCCCCGCCCAGGCGGCCGGCTGCGCGAGCGGTTGCGATACCAACAGCGGCTGCGGCACGTGCGGCTCGAATACTTCCGGCACCGGAACCCCCGGCTCCGGCGGCAACGACGAGCAGATCATCCGCTTCGTGCGCAAATCCTGAGTGCGGTTGCCCTCCGGGGCGGATATGAAAAAACGGCGATCCTTCGGGGTCGCCGTCTTGCTTTGGGCGCCGGAAAGCTGGCGGGGCGTACCCGTTTCTGCGTGGCACCGGATGGGGTTCGAACGGGTTTCGACCCGGCTTCGAAGGGGGCGATGCCGCATGCCTCAAGACGCGATTGCGGCCGCTGGAACCGCCTCGCCTCCCGCTGCGCCCGGCGCGGCAGGCAGGCAAATCGGCCAGCCCGGGGACGAAAGCGTACCCGTTTCTGCGTACCCGACACCATGAAAAAAGCCCGCCGGATGTGGCCGGCGGGCTTCGATGTTCCGGGCCGCTTGCGCGGGCTGGAAGGCCCTACTGCGCCGTTCCCTCGATCATCAGCGACACCGGCATCGCCTCGGTGCCCGCAGTGCACGTGACCTCCAGCAAGAACGGCCCGCTGCCGGAGGGCACGATGGTCCGGGAGTTGTCCGTCAGCCACGGCGAGAGCGTTACCGGGCCGCTGACCACCGACCAGTTCCACGTTCCGTTGCACTTCGTGATGCCTTCGTCGAACCCGCGGTGCAGCACGTGGGCGGCAATCGTCGTGCCGGCGTTCGGCACCACCAGCGGCGACGGACCGTCGTAGACGAGCGCCCAGGTCGGGGTCTCGGTGACGAACAGCGACGCCCGCGGCTTGGCGGACAGCGTCAGGCTGCCGGCCATTTCGTCGAGCGCGCTCTGCAACGGCGACGATCCGTTCGGACGGCTGGTGGACACCGTGGTCACGCGCGTGGTGGCGTTCGGCTGGATCTGCAGCGACGGCGACGTGGTCATGTACGTCCAGAGACCCGTGAAGTCGGCCGTGGCATCGCTCTCGTCGTTGCGCACCACCTTCGAGTTGTAGGTCTGCGGGTAGCCGGCGAGCACGTTCAGTGCATTGATCTGCTTGCCGTATTGCGACAGCACCAGGCGGTACGTCGACACGGAGTTCTTGAACACCGAGACCAGGAACGCGCCGGTCAGCGTGTTGCCATCGGGCGCGGTGACCTGCACCGTGACCACCGACTGCGCGGCGGCGTCGGCGCCGTTCACGCCGCGCAGCGTGCCCACGTTGGCCCCGCCGGCCACCTGCACGGCCGGGGCGCTGCTGCGCCACGTCCAGCCGGTGCCCGCCGTGGAGCGGTCGGCGCCGTCGCTGTCGATCAGCGAGGCCGTCACCGGCAGCACCTGGCCGTCGGTCATCGACAGCACCGGATACGGCAGCGCCAGGCTGTAGGTACGCACGCCCGGCGCCACCACGGTAATGGTGGCCGCGACCTGCGGCAGCGTGGTGGTCACGTTGTTGGCGCCGGCCACGGTGGCCACCACGCCGATCGACGCCGTGCCCACGCCAACGCCGGTGACGACGGCGCTGCCCGGGATGGTGCCGTTGCCCACGGCCGCCACCGAACCGTTCGACGTCGACCAGACGAAGGTCGTGGCCCCGGTGACGTCGTTGCCGAGATCGTCGACGACCGAGGCCGTCAGCGACATCGAAGCGCCCACGCCCACCTGTCCCGAGGTGCGATTCATGACCAGCGTGTAGGACTTGGCCACCGCCGTGCCGCCGCTGCTGCCGCCGGTGTTCGCCGGCGCCGTGCCCGCGGTGCCCGAACCGCCCCCACCGCCGCCGCAGGCCGCCATCAGCATTGCCGTCGCCATGCAGGCGAGCCAGCTGGTCCATGTGCGCGTACGCATATCTGTCCCCTTCGTCGTTATCGGTCCCGTCCCGTGCTACCAGCCTAGGCGCGATGTGCACGGCGATGTACCGGCCAGACGACTGAGCGGCAACGCACATTTCGGGTGGAGTTCATCCGTTCGGGGTAAGACACGGGCGTGCGGCAAACCACGTTGCAAGCCGATACAGACCCGGCAGCGATTTGGCGGGGGGCGGTTGACGGTGCCGCGCGTTTTGCACTACGCTGCGGTTTGTCCGTCCTTCAAGCGCTTCAGGGCGGACGTTCATCCCACTCACGCACGATGCAATCCTTCGCCTTCAACCTCCGTCACGCCGCCGATGCCTCGCGCATCGAAGCCGCCGTGCGCGTTGAAGGCCTGCTGTCGTGCCGCGCCCTGCGCGCTTCCTCGCTACTGCTAGATCTACCGATCGGTTGCCGGGCCTAGACCCCGTGGCAGTTCGGCAGCCTTTCGCCACCCTTTTTCCGTTGTTTTCCTGATTCGAAGCGTTCGTACGTCGAGCGTTTCCCACACTTCCTTAGCGAGGAAGGAGATTCCCATGCCCATGTTGCACAACCCCTCCGCCAAGTACCGCCCCGCAACCGTCGTCGACATTCCCGACCGCACCTGGCCCTCGCGCCAGATCACGCGCGCCCCGCGCTGGATGAGTACCGACCTGCGCGATGGCAATCAGGCCCTGATCGAGCCGATGAACAGCGAGCGCAAGCTGCGTTTCTTCGAGCAGTTGGTGAAGGTGGGCCTGAAGGAAATCGAAGTGGCCTTCCCGTCCGCCTCGCAGACCGACTTCGATTTCGTGCGCATGCTGATCGAGGAAGACCGCATTCCCGATGACGTGACGATTGTCGTGCTGACCCAGGCGCGCGAAGACCTGATCCGCCGCACCGTCGACTCCGTGCGCGGCGCGAAGCGCGCCACCGTGCATCTGTACAACCCGATCGCGCCAGCGTGGCGCCGCATCGTGTTCAATGCCTCGCGCGAGGAGATCAAGGAGGTGGCCGTCGCCGGCACGCGCCTGATCCGCGAGCTGACCGATGCCATGCCCGGCACCGCCTGGTCCTACGAGTACTCGCCCGAGACCTTCAGCCTGGCCGAGCTGGACTTCTCGCTGGAAGTGTCCGATGCCGTGTCGGCCGTCTGGCAGCCCGACGCCGCGCGGCCGATGATCCTGAACCTGCCCACCACGGTGGAATGCAGCACGCCCAACGTCTTTGCCGACCAGGTCGAATGGATGCATCGTCGTCTGGCGCGCCGCGAGCATATCGTGCTGTCGGTGCATCCGCACAACGATCGCGGCACGGCGGTGGCCGCCGCGGAGCTGGCCGTGATGGCCGGCGCCGACCGTGTGGAAGGCTGCCTGTTCGGCAATGGCGAACGCACCGGCAACGTCGACCTCGTGACGCTGGCCCTGAACCTCTACACGCAGGGCGTGCACCCCGAACTCGATTTCTCGGATATCGACGAAGTGTGCCAGTGCGTGGAGCACTGCAACCAGTTGCCCGTGCATCCGCGCCATCCCTACGTGGGCGATCTCGTCTTCACGGCCTTCTCGGGCTCGCACCAGGACGCCATCCGCAAGGGCTTTGCGCAGCAGCAGGCCGACGCGATCTGGGAAGTGCCCTACCTGCCGATCGACCCGGCCGACGTGGGCCGCAGCTATGACGCCGTGATCCGCGTGAACAGCCAGTCGGGCAAGGGCGGCATGGCGTATTTGCTGGAGCAGGTGCACGGCATCTTCATGCCGCGCCGCCTGCAGATCGAATTCAGCCGCGCCGTGCAGGTGATGACCGACGAAACCGGCCTCGAGGCCAGCGCCGACGACCTGTACGGCCTGTTCCGCCGCGAGTATCTCGACGTGGACGCGCCGCTGCGCTACGTCTCGCACCGGATGGTGTCGACGACTGACAATGCCGTGGAAATCGAGATGGACATGGTGCACGAAGGCCAACCGGTGCGCGTGCGCGGCACCGGCAACGGACCGATCGACGCCACCGTCGATGCATTCGCGCGCGGTCTCGGCCTGACCGTTCGGGTGATGGACTACCACGAGCATGCGATGACCACGGGCGCCAACGCCAATGCGGCCAGCTATGTCGAGGTGCGGGTGGGCGATTCGCCAACGGGCTTCGGGGCCGGCATCGATCCGAGCATCGTCACGGCATCGCTGAAGGCCATGATCTCGGGCGTCAATCGCCATCTCGGCGTACGCGGCGCGGAAGCAGACCGGACGGCCCAGGCGGCCTGATTTCCGGCGCGCACCGGCATCAGGCGGAAAAACGGTGTGCCCTGCCCCCACAGGGCACACCTGAAAGACGTCCTGGCGGACGCCCACGACATGCGTGGTGCACAACCACGAGCCCACAGCGTACGGGTAGCACCGCGCCGGCGCCACGAATAAAACCGCATGTCAATAGAACAGGCAGCGCGCTGGCGCAAGGTTGTGGCACGCCGGGCGTGAAGGGCTTGTCGCGCATTGACGACGCTTCGCAGCCGAATGGGTGTCGGCTGCGCTTCACTTGTCTTGCATCAAGGTTTGGCCGCTTGGCAGAGGACACACTGGTCGCACTTTTCGATGTTTTGTGCCTGACCAACATGACCACTGCAATGTCCACCACTGAAGCCACGTCTGTCACCACACCCACCGCCACACCCGCCATTCCGCGCCGCAAGTCCCTCGCCACCTCGATCTGCCTCGCCCTCGCCGCCGCAACCATCGGCACGCTTTCCGCCCCGGCAATGGCGGCCGACGAAGCGCAAGGCAACTGGATGGTCCGCCTGCGCGGCACCTACCTGGACATGTCCAACAAGTCTGACCCGGTGGGCGGCGTGGGCGCGTCGGACCGCATCCACGTCAACAACAAGTGGATTCCGGAACTCGATATCACGTATTTCATCGTGCCGCACATCGCCGCCGAACTGGTGCTGACGTATCCGCAGAAGCAGGACGTGAGCCTCGATGGCACGAAGATCGGCACGTTCAAGCACCTGCCGCCGAGCCTGCTGCTGCAATACCACTTCCTGCCCAATGGCACGTTCCGTCCGTACGTGGGCGCCGGCGTCAATGCCACGCGCGTCTATGGCGTGGACCTCGCCGGCGGTACGCTTGGCCTGGACCGCTGGAGCGTCGGCCCGGCCCTGCAGATCGGCATGGACTACAAGATCAACAGGAACTGGTTCCTGAACATCGACGCCAAGAAGGTCTGGATCTCCAGCAACGTCTATTCGAACGGCGTCAAGGTTTCCACCGTGAAGCTTGACCCGTGGCTGTTCAGCGCCGGTGTGGGCTACCGGTTCTGATACCCCTCGCAACGCACACTTTCCAACGCTGTTGTCTCTGATGGAGGGGCGTCTATCCGATGCCTTTCCCGCTTCCCTGCGCGCGGCAATCCCGCGCGCTTTTTCTTGCCTGCAAGTTTCGCGCTACCGGAATGCCGGCTCGTCGAAGCTGCGCAGCTTGCGCGAGTGCAGCTGTTCGACGCCGTTCTCGCGCAGGATGCGGATGGCTTCCAGCCCGATCGTCATGTGCTGGCTCACGCGCTGGCGGTAGAAGGCATTGGCCATGCCGCGCAGCTTCAGTTCGCCATGCAGCGGCTTGTCGGACACGCACAGCAACGTGCCGTAGGGCACGCGCAGGCGGAAGCCGTTGGCGGCCACGGCCGCGCTTTCCATATCGATGGCGATGGCGCGCGACTGGTTGAAGCGTGCGTAGAGCGCCTTCGACTTCAGTTCCCAGTTGCGGTCGTCGGTGGATACCACCGTGCCGGTGCGCATTCGCGTCTTCATCTCGTTGCCGGACAAACCCGTGACGCGCGCCACGGCCTCCTGCAGCGCGACCTGGATTTCCGCAATCGGCGGCACCGGCACCCATGGCGGCAGGTCGTGGTCGAGCACATGATCGTCGCGCACGTAGGCGTGGGCCAGCACGTAGTCGCCCAGTTGCTGCGAGCGGCGCAGGCCGCCGCAGTGACCCACCATCAGCCAGCAGTGCGGACGCAGCACGGCCAGGTGGTCGGTCATGGTCTTGGCGTTCGACGGGCCCACGCCGATGTTCACCAGCGTCACGCCTAGCCCGTCCTCGCGCACCAGGTGATAGGCGGGCATCTGCGGCAGCGCGCGCGGACGCGCCGCGTCGTCGGGCTCGACGCCGCCGAGGTCCTGCACGATGTCGCCGGGTTCCACAAACCGCACGTAACCGTCGCCGCCTTCGCTGGCCATCAGCGTACGGCCCAGCGTGACGAATTCATCGACATAACGTTGGTAGTTCGTGAACAGCACGAACCGCTGGAAATGCTGGGGCGCGGTGCCGGTGTAGTGGTACAGACGCTGCAGCGCCAGGTCCACGCGCTCGGCCGAGAACAGCGAGAGCGGCCACGCTTCGCCGGGCGTGGGCTCGTAGGTGCCATTGGCAATGGAGTCGTCGATGCGGCTCAGCTCGGGCAGCACGAACGAGGCTTCCAGTTCGCGGGCCTGCGTGAAGCTGATGTCGGTGGTCGATGCCTCGATCACGAAGGGCAGCGGAATCGGCCGTCGCGACAGCCCGACCACCACCGGCACGCGGTGATACCGCATCAGGCGCTCGATCTGGTCGCGATAGTAGTCGCACAGCAGGTCGGGCCGCGTCACCGTGGTGCCGTAGACGCCGGGATAGGCCACCGTGCCCCATGAGGGCCGGCTGTCCGTCACCATGGTCTCGAGGTTCACCGAGATGCCGAGATACGGATAGCACGCATGCGCGGCCGACGGCAGCGGCTTGCCTTTTGCAAACGCATCGAAGCGCGCGCGCACCGCGGCCACCGAGCTGTCGTAGATCTCACGAATGCGCGCAAGCGCGCTGTCTGCATCGCCAAATTCGGCCAGCTGGTCAGCCGGATGGGCGGAGGAGAAGATCGGGGCGTTCATGGCAGCCATCATACCGCCAGCTTTCGGCGTGCGACAGGTCAATGCGTGTGGGAACGCGCGCCCGAGATGCGTGCGGAAGCTTGCATAAACCAGACAAAGTTGTTTGACGTCGCCGCTACCGCTTCGATACACTCTGTCGCCAAATTGCGCGACAGATGGCGCAGTGGCGCACGCGTTGCCGGCGCCATGTGCCTGGCATCCCCCACTTCCGGAGGGGGATGCAAGCATGCGCTCCGGAAACTGGCAGGAGGAGTTGTCGATGGAAATCCGTTATCCGTTGCCCGCAGAAATCGAGGCAGCCCGGCTGCTACTGGCTGCCAACGGTTGGGAACAACGGGTCGGCAATGCCGAGCGGTTCGCACAGCTGATCGCCAACTCGCAGCGCGTGGCGGTGGCCGTGGAACATGGCGAAGTGATCGGCTTCGCGCGCGCCCTCTGCGACGATATCTCGAACGGCTATATCTCGATGGTGGCGGTAGCCCCGCAACATCGCCGCCGCGGCATCGGGCGCGCCCTGCTGCGCCAGGTGATGGGCAACGATCCGGACATCACGTGGGTGCTGCGCGCGGCCCGTTCCTCAGAGGCCGCCTTCTTCGGCCAGCTCGGCTTCACGCCGTCGATGGTGGCGATGGAGTGGCGCCGGCGCTGAATCCGAATCCGCTCTCCCTGCTCTGCTGTCTGCTCTCCTGCCTGCTCTCCTGCCTGCGTTCCTGCCTACCACTCGCGCCTTATTGCGCCATCGCGCGCCGGAATTCCTCGGCCGTCCCCATCTGGCGGAACAGCTTGCCGCCGGGCGCGAAGCGGTCAGCGGTGGACAGGCCGCCCACCACCACCGGCTCGAATCCCACCTCACGTACCAGCGCCGACGCCACCGACAGCGCCCCGGCATCGTCGCCTGCCAGCGGCACCGCCATCGGCGCGCCCTTGCGATGGCTCTCGCGTGCGAACTCCCCGGCACCGGTGAAATTGAACACGCGCACCACGCGGGCGCCCGCCAGGTATTTCGCGGTGGTTGGGCCGATACCGTTGGCCTTGACCTCCTCGACCACGGCGCCGTCGCGCGGCGCAATCGCGTTGGTGGCATCCAGCACGATCTTGCCCTGCCAGCGCTGCTGCGCGCCCAGCTCGGGCACCGCGCCATAGGGCACGGCCAGCAGCACGATGTCGGCGAACGCCATGGCCTGCGCCACGGTGCCGGCTTGCGCCAGTGGCCCGAGCGAATCGACCAGGGACTTGAGTTCTTCCGGATGCCGCGACGAGAACAGCACGGGATGCCCCGCCTTGACCAGCAGACCGCCCACCGCGCCGCCCAGCCGCCCCGAGCCGATCACGCTGATTTTTGCTTTCGACGCGTCGCGTCCGGCTGGCGTCGCGGTTGGTGCCCCGGTTGGTGCCCCGGTTGGTGCCCCCGTTGCTGCCGGCGCGGGCTGGGCGCCAGCGGGGCCGCCGCCGGCAGCCAGCAGCAGCGTCCAGCCGCCCGCGATCAGCAACCTCCGTCTTGCGCGCGATGTCTCGCGATGTCCTGCTGCCATGGCCGGTCTCCCGCAACGCCGATCCGATCACTCTAGGCGAAATCGGCGCGCGCGGCGGGCCATGTTGTCACCCGATCGTCACAAGCCCGTCACTCCCCATCCCTAGACTGGCGCGCGGCAACGTGCCGCGTACGCCGCACGCCGCTCCACAACAACGAACAGGGGAAGAACATGGGTAGCAGGTCGAGGAAACCGGCACTGACGACGCGCGCGGCATCGCGCGGCGCACATACGGCCGCCATGCTGGTGCTGGCCGCCGCGGCCATGACCGCATGCGGCGGCGATGATGGCAATGGCGGCAGCGCGTCCAACGGCAGCACCGGCGGCACCGGCACCACGCCGGCCGAGGTCAAGCCGCTGTCTGGTGGCTCGACATACGTCGGGGCGGTGAGCTTCGGCGACTCCATCTCGGTGACGCTCGACCAGCCGGCCAAGGGCCAGTTGACGGTGCGCTTCCTCGATTCCCGCTTCGGCCTGGCCGGCACGCTGGTGGGCCAGTACACGGTGGCGGGCGACACCTATCGCGTGTCGAACCTGGCCGCCTCGGGCAGCGACGTGCCCGCGTTGCTGGTCAGCGCCGCGGCATCGATCACGTTCAGCTTCACGGTCGACAACGGCCTGCTGTCCGGCGCGCTGGGCCAGGTGCCCAACGTGCTGGCTGCCGATGGCACGCTGCTGCAAGGCTATATCTCGGCGGCCAACCAGGGCGCCCAGCTCAAGGACATCGCCGGCACCTACAGCTACCTGCGCCAGACCCGCGACGCCGCCACCGTGGGCCAGCTCGCCATCCAGGCCGACGGCTCGGTGCGCGTGTGCGCGAACCAGGGCTACAGCGCCAGCTGCACCAACGGCCAGACCGGCCAGCTCGGCGCCGATGCCGACCAGGCGCGCTATCCGGGCGCCTATGCGCTGACGCTGGGCGGCAACAAGGTGGGCCGCGTGTTCGTGGGCAAGCAGCAGGGCAACGTGGCGCTGTTCGTCGACGAGACCGGCGCCAGCGCCAACGCCGCCACCGGCAACTGGGTGGTGCGTTCCGCCACGGCACTGGCCGCGAACGCGGTGGACGGTGACTGGGTCTGCGCGGAACCCGAGCTCGACGACAAGAACGCCATGACGGGCCGCACCCGCCGCAATATCGTGTCCGTGGCCGGCAGCGCGCTGGCGGCCGACAACATCCCGGTGGATGTGACGCTGACCTACAACCACACCGTGAGCGGCACCGCGAGCGGCAGCGCCAATGGCCTGCTCTCCGGCACGTGGCAGGAGACGGTAGCCAGCCAGGCGCAGAAGGCCACGCTGACGTGGCTGCCCGTGAGTGCCAGGCTGGCGTACCAGCTGCGCCAGGTGCCCGGCACGCAGCGCACGCTGCCCGCCGTCTGCACGCCGCTGCCGGCGCCCACGCCGATCGCCACCTACCTGTCGGCCGCCGCCGGCCAGAACATCCTGGTCACCATAGGCGACCTGCGCCCGACGCAGCCGGCCATCGGCCGCGACCAGATCTACTACAAGCTGGGCCGCTACGCGGTGGAACCGACGAAGAACTTCGACGACGCCTGCGAGAACAACGGCCAGAAGGAAACCGCCAAGAACGGCACCACGGCCAGCTCGCGCATCGACGATCTGTCGACGTTCACCTGCAAGGAAGCGGCGCCCGGCACCCGTCCGGACGACATGAAGACGCTGGTGGTGGGCCCCTACGGCGAGCCGTACCTGACCGACGGCCACCACGCCTTCAGCACGGTGGCGGAGGCGCCCACGGGCGGCATGCAGGCGAAGATGTGGGTGCGCGTGCAGGACAACCTGTCGGGCCTGAACCGCGGCCAGTTCTTCCGTGCGATGCGCGAGCGCAAGCTGCTGTGGCTCAGGGACGGCGAGAACCGCCCGGTCTACCCTGCCGACTTGCCGCGCGCCGTGGGCCTGTCGAACGGCCTGGGCAACGACCGGTACCGCTCGCTGGTGTACTTCACGCGCGACATCGGCTACAGCCAGCCCGTCGGCGCCACCGAATACATCGAGTTCTACTGGGGCGACTGGCTGCGCACGTTCATCGACCTGAAGCAGGTCGACCTCAACAGCGAAGCGAGCTATCTCGCCGTGGTGCATCAGGCTGCCGCGGCCATGGTGGCGCTGGCGCCGGACGCCGTGGTCAGCGGCGGCAAGACGGCCGCCACGCTGGGCCGGCTCGATACGCTGAACGAGACCGAGTTCACCAAGCTGTCGCAGCCGGTGGGATCGGCCAAGCCGGGCAAGCTGCCGTATGCGGTGGATTACCGGCTGAAGCACGTTCAGCAGTAAGCGGCAACGCCCCCCTTGCCCCGGGGGGCGAGGCGGGCGCGACACAAAAAAACGGGTACGCCAGCCTCGCCAGCGTACCCGTTTCTGCGTGCGCGATCCGATGCCGTTGCCGGCGGCCGGACGCCTTGATGTTCGGCTTGCGCCGCCCGCCCGGCTTATTCCGGCTGGATGCCCGCCGCCTTGATGATGCGGCCCCACTTGTCCGACTCCTGCGCCTGGAACTTCGTCAGTTCGGCGGGCGAGCTCGTGAACACATCGGTACCGGTGGACTTGTAGAAGTTCGACGCGGTGTCGCTCTTCGCCGCCTTGACCAGCATCTGGCTGAGCTTGGTGGCCACCGCCGGCGGCGTGCCAGCCGGCGCGTAGGCCGCAAACCAGTAGCTCATCTCGTACCCCTTCACGCCCGCTTCGTCGATGGTTGGCACATCGGGCGCCAGTGGCGAGCGCGACTTGCCCGACACGCCCAGCGCACGCAGCTTGCCCGTCTTCACCTGCGGCAGGCCGGTGGCGGTATCGGTGATCATCATCTGGATCTGGTTGCCGAGCAGGTCGGTGATGGCCAGCGGATTGCTCTTGTACGGCACGTGCAGCAGCTGCACATGCGCCATCTGCTGGAACAGCTCGCCGGCAATGCGCGACGACGAACTGCCGCTGCCGAAGCTGAGCTTGCCCGGCTCCTTCCTGGCCAGCGCGATGAACTCGCCCACGGTCTTGGCCGGCACCTGCGGGTTCACCACCATGATCTGGCCGCCCCGGCCCAGCGCGGTCAGCGGCGCGTAGTCCTTCACCGGGTCATAGGGCAGCTTCTTGAACAGATGCTCGTTGGCGGCGTGCGTGGTGTTGGTGGTGATCAGCACCGTGTAGCCGTCGGGCGTGGCCTTCGCCACGTCGGTGGCCGCGATGAAGCCATTGGCGCCAGGCTTGTTGTCCACCACCACCGTCGCCTTGCTGTCCACCGTCATGGCCTGGCCGATGGCCCGCGCGAGCTGGTCGGTGGCACTGCCAGCCGCAAACGGCACCACGAAGCGGATGGGCTTGTCTGGATACTCGGCCCACGCGCTGCCGGCGGGCAAGGCCAGGCCGGCGAACGTGGCGAGAACGGCAACGGCCAGCGGCCTGCGGATTCCGTACATCTGTGTCTCCTCGAATCGTTTTGACATGGGGTCGGCTCGGCAATCATGCGGCGCCGCCGGCGAGCCGCGGCGGCAGGGGGATGGGCAGGCCCAGCAGCAGGAACGCGAGCGCCTTGCCGTGGGTGTCGAGATTGAGGGCATCGTTGACGCCGCCGTCCAGCACGCCGTCGATCACGAAGTTCATGGCCTGGATCGACGGCACGACGTAGCGCCGCACGGCCGTGGGCTGGCGCGCGGCGAACAGCGCGCGCACGGCATCCTCGGTGACATGCGTCACCAGGTGATCGAAGTCGCGGGCGTCGTAGGCAATCACGCTGATGTTGGAGCGGTCGCCCTTGTCGCCGGTGCGGCCGTGTGCGAACTGATAGAGCGGCGCGGTGCGGGCTGAAGTCATGGCGGGGCTCCGGTCAGGCATCGATGAAGGAATGGGTGGCCGCAACGGCGTCGCGCGGCACCAGGCATGAAGTAGCGTTCAGCCGGGTGCGCAACGCGGTGCGCACGCCGCCGCCGCCGGCCGGACCGCACGTGTAGAGCGCATTGACCTCGCGCACCAGCGCCTGGGCTACGGCCTTGTCTTCGTGGGCCAGCGCGGCCCGCATGCGCACGTCGTGCGCCTGGGCCTCGCACGGTTGCGGCGCGGCCAGCATGGTGCCGGCATCGTCGCCGAACACGCTCAGCACCCCGATCAGGTCGAAGCGCACCGGCACGTCGAAGCCCAGCCCCTGCATGCGGCGGCGCACGATGTCGGCGGCCAGCCGCGCGCGCGCGGCGGCGTTGGGCCCCGCGTACGAGATCTCGCCTTCCGCAAACCAGCCGCCCTGGTGGAACAGGTTGGCCTTGAGCTGCGCCGGGCGCGCATGGCCCCGGATATTGCGCACGGCCACGCGGTCCGGGCCCACCTGCTCCACGGTCACCGCGCCGATGTCGGCCACCACGTCGGGCGTCAGGTAGGCGCTCGGGTCATGCACTTCGTACAGCAGCTGCTCCTTCACGGTGCGAAGGTCCACGCAGCCGCCGGTATTGGCCGCCTTGAAGATCTCGATGCCGCCATCGGCGTCGAGCCGGGCGATCGGAAAACCCACGGCGTGCACGTCGGGCACGTCCTTCATGCCCGGGTCGGCAAAGTAGCCGCCGCTGACCTGGGCGCCGCACTCCAGCAAATGGCCGGCCATCGTGGCGGCGGCCAGGCGGTTCCAGTCGTCCCATGCCCAGTCGAAATGGGCCATGGCGGGGCCTACGGCCAGCGCCGGGTCCGCCACGCGGCCACAGACCACGACCTGGGCGCCGGCGCGCAGCGCGTCGGCAATGCCGCGCGCGCCGATATAGGCGTTGGCGCAGACAAAGCGGGCCTCGGGGAAGGCATCGCCAACGATGTCACGCAACAGCGCGCGGCCGGCGTCGTGCGACAAGTCATCGCCCTCCACCACCGCCACACGCGGCGTGGGCAGCCCAAGCTCGCCAGCCAGCGCCACGATGCGGCGCGCGGCGGCACGCGGATTGGCGGCGCCGAAGTTGCCGATGATCGGAATACGGTTGGCCAGGCACAGGCCCAGCACGGGCGTCAGCAACTGGTCCAGCAGCGGTTCGTAGCCATGTTCGGGATTGTCGCGGCGCGCCAGTTGCGCCAGGGCCAGCGTGCGCTCGGCCAGTGTCTCGAAGATCAGCGCGGCCGGGCCGCCGGCGGCAATCAAGGTACGCACCACGGGCAGGGCGGCGTCGGTGCGGTCGCCGGAAAAGCCGGCGCCGGAGCCGATCAGCAGGGGAGCATTCATGGGCGTCATCCGAGGAAAAAAGGGGTCTGGCGATGCCATTCTAGGCGCGCGTTCTGCCACGCAAAAACGGATTATTTGGATTAATCTATCGACTTCCTGAATGAATCCGCGCGCCGTCCGGTGGCGCCGCCGCCATGCTGTCGAACCTCTCGGTCAAGCACCTGCGCGCCTTCGTGGCGCTGGCCACGCATCGCAATTTCACGCGCGCGGCGCAGGATTGCCATCTGTCGCAATCGGCCTTCAGCACGCTGATCCAGACGCTGGAAGAGCAGGCCGGCAACCGGCTGTTCGAGCGCACCACGCGCCATGTGGACCTGAGCCCCGACGGCCGGCGCTTCGAGGAAGTGGCGCGCCGGCTGCTGGCCGATTTCGAGGCCGCCTTCGCAGACCTGCGCGACCATGCCGAGCGGCGCAAAGGCCGCGTGGCGATTGCCGCGCTGCCGTCGCTGGCTGGCGGCGATCTGCCGCCGCTGCTGGCGGACTTCCATCGCCGCTATCCGGGCATCTCGCTCGAACTGTTCGACCAGCTGGCCGATGGCTGCATCGACATGGTGCGGCGCGGGCACGCCGACTTCGCGCTGGCGCCGGCCCCGGCGCAGGACGCCGACCTGCGCGTGGAATCGCTCGTGCACGACACCTTCCACCTGGTGTGCCCGGCCGACCACCCGCTGGCCGCCCGGCGCCGCATTGCCCCGCAGGCGCTGGCGGGCCTGCCGTTCATCCAGCTCTCGCGAACCAGCAGCGCGCGCCAGCATCTGGATGCGGCCCTGCATCCGATGAAGCTGAGCGGCGTGATGGAGGTGGAGCACCTGGCCACCGTGGCGGCGCTAGTGGAGGCGGGGCTCGGGGTGTCGGTGGTGCCGGCGCTGGCGTTGTTCCAGTTCCGGCGCGAGGGGCTGGCGGTGCGGCCGATGCAGATGCCGGCGCTGGTTCGCGAGATCTGCCTGGTGCGGCTCAGGGAGCGCGGCGATTCGGCAGCCGCGGCGGCCATGATCGATTGCCTGCGCGCGCACTATGGCGCGCCGGCGGATACGCGCAAGGCACGCTAGGCCGGCAAGATCGGCAGGATCGTCAGAAATGCCCGAGGTAGCCGCCGTCGACGGCCAGCACCTGTCCGGTCACGTATGAGGCGGCCGGCGAGGCCAGGAAGACCACCGCGCCAGCCACTTCCGCCGGCTGTCCCCAGCGGCCCAGGGAGGTGCGGTTGCGCAGCCATTCGGCCACCGATGCGTCCTCGACCATGGCCTGGTTCGGTTCGGTGGCGAAGTAGCCGGGCGCGATGGCGTTGACGGTGATGCCCTGCCGGCCCAGGTCGGCGGCCATGGCGCGGGTCAGCGCATCGAGGCCGCCCTTGGTGGCCGGATACAGCACGTCGTTGGCGCGCGCCACCTGGCCGGCGATCGAACTCACATTGACGATGCGTCCGTACTGGCCCTGCCGCATCAGCTGCGCGGCATGCCGGCACAGCGCGTAGGGCGCCACCAGGTTGGTTTCGAGCATGGCGCGCAGGTCGCCGGCGTCGAGCTGCGCCATGCTGTTGCGATTACGGGCCCCGGCGTTGTTGACCAGGATGTCGAGCCGGCCATGGCGCGCGGCAATGCCGGCGAACGCCTGCTCGGCGGCGTGCTCGTCGTTGATGTCGAGCACCACGCCCTCGGCCTGCGCGCCACGCGCTTGCAGTTGCGCCACGGCATCGGCCACGCGCTGCGCGTTGCGCGCGCAAATCAGCACGTGTGCGCCGGCGTCGGCCAGTCCGGCGGCAATCGCCAGGCCCAGGCCCTGCGCGCCGCCCGTGACCAGGGCCACGCGCCCGGCCAGCGAGAAAGGATGTACTGCGGTATCGGTTGCCATGGCGGCCACTATACCGCAGCGCTCCGCCACGCCACTGGCGTCAGCGGGCGTCAGCGGGAGTCAGCGGATCAGCTTGCCGGTGGATGAGACGATCGACATTTCCACGAACGACGAGCCGGTATGGCGCGTGGGGCTGTAGCTGATCAGGATGCCGCCAAGGTCGTAGTCGCGCAGGCCTTCCAGCGCGGCCACCAGCTTCTCGCGCGTGGGCTCGGCACCGGCGCGCCGCAGGCCCTCCACCAGCACCTTGGCCGACATGAAGCCTTCCATGCCCGCGTTGCTGGGCTCCTGCTTCTGCGCCTTGGCCAGGCTGCGGTACTCGCTGGCAATGCTCATCTGGCCCGAGTTCATGCCCGGCACCACCTGCGTGATGATCAGGCCCTTGCCGTCCTCGCCCAGTTCCTTGATGAAAGAGTCGGCGGCGTTGTTCGACAGCGTCACGAACTGCGCCTCGCTGCCGGCCTTTTTCATCTCGCGGATGATCTTGGCGGCCTCCAGGCCCGAGCCGATCACCAGCACCGCCTGCGGATTGGCCTTGTTGACGCTGGCCACGCCCTGGCCGATATCGCCCATCGGCCGGTTGAACGACGCCGCGCCGGCCGGCTGCACGCCACGCGCCTGCAGCGCCGTGTTGAAGCCTTCGAACACGTCCTGGCCGAAGCCGTCGTTGGCGTAGAAGATGGCGATGCGGTTCATGCCGGACGTGGCCAGGTGATTGATGGCGCGGGCCACTTCGTCCTGGTACTTGGCGCGCACGTTGAACACGTAGCGGTTCACCGGGCGGTGCAGCGTGATGGCGCCGGTCAGCGGCGCAATCAGCGGCACCTTCTCCGCGCCGATGATCGGCAGGATGCTCTCGTTCTGCGGCGTGCCGCGCACCATGAACAGCGCGAACACCTTGTCCTCGGTAATCAGCTTGCGCACGTTGTCGGGCGTGCGCTTCGCGTCGAAGCCGTCGTCGTACGTCAGCAGCTCGATGCGCCGGCCCGCCACGCCGCCACTGGCATTGATGTGGTTCAGGTACACCTGGGCGCCCGCGATCTGCTCCTTGACGGAGCCAGCCACGGGGCCGCTGACACCGGCCGACTGGCCGATCCGGATGGTGGTTTTGGAAATGCCGGGCTCCGCGTGCGCCGCCATGGGCGCGACAAACCCGAGCGTGGCGGCAAGCATGCCGCACGCAATGCGTTTTGCGTTCTTCAATTGTGACCCCTCCAGAAGCGCTGGCTTGATTAGTTATGTGCCGCTTTCTTGCCGCGCATGCATGCGCCGGCAACCCGGAAGGTAACCGAATAGAGGTAATTGTTCAAATCTGTGACGCGCCAGGCGCCCGTCAGGGCGTGGGAATGTTGTAGCGGTCGGACACGGGTTGCCGTTGACGCGCCACAACGCCAGCAATGCCAGGTTCTGCAAGACTGTGCGCCTGTCGCGAGTGCCCTGCCGCACCGCCGGCCATCAACCCCACCATCAGACATTCACCCCGACGTCCATTGGGCGTTATCGCATCGTGCGCATCTCGATTCTTGGCTCCTTTCGTTTCGACCAGTACAACATTCGATGTGGCGAAGGATGGTGCATGGCGCTCAGCCTGGCCATTACGGCACATCTGATGGAGAACACGCCGCCCCCTGGCCTCATCACGCCCACCGTGGCATTCCTGCAGACGCGCCAGTACCTGGAAACCGTCCGTGCGTCATGGGACGGCACGCGCGGATGCGCCACGCCCGGTTTCGATGCATTCCGCGGCAACCTTGAAGACCTGCAGCGCGAGTTCGAAATCCTGGCCCACGCCAGGGGCACCTATGTGAGCGATTTTTCGGGGGCGGGCATGGCCATGATGCTGCTGGCGTTTGGCCAGTGGCGCTCCGACAACTACGGCGGGATGTTCGGCGCCACGCCCAACACATGGCGCACCGGCGCCAACCACGCCGGACTCGTCGTGTGGTCGCCCAGCGAGGCGTTTGTGTTCGATCCGAATTGCGGCGGCATGCATGTGCGGTGGCTGTGCAACAGCACCCCGCGTGAGACGCCACAGCTTGGCATCGACGTCATCCTGGCCCGCCTGGCCGGCGCGTTCGATGGCGCATCGAACAAGGTCATGTCGCGCCTGCTGGGCGCGAAGCGGCTGAGCCCTTCGGTATTGCCGTTCGGGCGGGCCTAGCCCGCCATCGAACCGGCAGCAATGCCAGGCGTCGGGGCCCGGCGGCGTTTTCAGGGAAACGCCGGTACCGCGGGGTCGAGTCCGGCGAAGCGTGCTTCCGGATGGGCGTTCTGCAGCAGCGTTTCGATTTCTTCCACGCGGCCGCGCGGCACGTCCACCATCAGCAGCAGCTTGCCCGCCTCGATGTCCTTCTCGAACGCCTTCAGCCGGCTGTTCGGCGCGGAGCTGCCGATCATGCTGGAGGCCCAGGCGCCAAACACGGCGCCGAGCACCGCCAGCACGCCCACCAGGCCCCATTGCGGGGTATCGCTGACGATCGGGAACATGGCCACCACCACACCGGCCACGATGCCCACGCCGCCGCCCACCATCAGCCCCATTTCCGCGGCATGCACGATGTCCGAGGTCTGGAACAGGTTGGCTTCGTGCAGGCCCGTCATGTCGGCGCCATCGCGGCCCACGAAATGGATGTGGCCGTTCTCGATGCGGGCCAGCAGCAGGTCGTCCATGGTACGGCGGGCGCTTGCCAGGTCGGGCAACAACCAGAAGATCCGTTTGCGCATGACTGCCTCCTCTGTCAGGCCGCCCCGGTTTCATGGGTCATCCGTCAGGGACGGTTTCGTTCGTTCTACTCTCTCCGCTGGCCCGGCGCAAGGTACCGAACGGCTGACTTCGGGATGATGCGCGGCCCATGGAAACTGGGCGTCACCTGGCGCTGCATCGAGGCGTCAGAATGTGATCGGCAGGCGCACCGTGACGGTCAGGTCGGGCGTGTCGCGCGTCAGCCCCGCACCCACCGACAGGTTGAGCGTGTAGCGGTTGTTGAAGCGATACGAGTACCCCACCAGCAGCGTGCCCTGCGTGATGCGCACCGACCCCGGGATGGTCTGCCCGTTCTGCTTGGTCGGCCAGATGATGCTCTGGTCGTAGCCGATACTGAACGAGGCATGCTCGTTCAGCGACAGGCCCATGCCGAAGTTGAACTGGAAGATGTCGCCGGGCGCGATCTTGCCCAGGTTTTCCTTCTCGCCGTTCAGCACGGTGCGGCTGACGTTGTCGCGCGCAAAGTTGTGCAGGTAGCTGAATGTGCCGAAGAACACGGCCGGATCGGTCGGCAGCAGCCACGTCACGCCGGGCTGGATGGCCTGGAAGCCGGTGCCCGTGGGCATGCCCAGCGGCAGGCCGGTACCCGTGGTGTTGCTCACGCAGCGGGTAATACAGTCGGTGACCACTTCGAACGGGTCCTTGCCGGTGTTCGACTTGTAGCGCAGCCAGCCGATGAAGAACGGCATTTTCTCGTTGCCGTAGTTGAGCTGGTAGCGCAACGTCGCTTCCACGTCGCCCAGGCCGCTGCCGCTGGAGTTGAACACGTTGTCCACGGCGGTGCCGGTGAACACCTCGCGGCTGACCGTGTCGCTGCTCGAATGCACGTACGGCACCTTCGCTTCGATTTCCAGCCGCTTGGTCAGGCCATACCGGAATGCCACCGCGCCGATGTACGTGGACGTCTTCACCTGGCGCACGTCCACCAGGCCGATCAGCACGGCCGGAATCACCGTGTAGCCCACCAGCGCCACGCGGTCGCTCGACGAGTAGCCGTACTGGAAGCTCGGTTCGACGATGATCTTGCCGGCCGGCGTCAGCACGCCCGGCTGGTCGAAGATCGGGGCGATTTCGGGCGGGCGCGTTTCGCGTTCGGGCGGCTTGCCAACCGGCTCTTCCACGCCGGCAGCCGCTTCGCCGGGCTGCGCGGCCTCGCCCTGCTGCGTGCCGTCGGGCGGCGCGGCAATGGGCGCCTGCTGGGCCTGCACGCCCTGCTGCACGGTGTTGTTGATCTGGGTGGCGCTGGACGCCGCGCCGGCGGCCGCGGCATTGGTGGCCATGTTGCCGCCGGTGACACCGGTGCCCTGGCCACCGCGCTTGCGCTGCAGCGTTTCGGCATCCACGGTGCTGCGCAGCTCGCGGATGGTGGCCTGCTGGTCGGCCAGCGCACGCTTCATTTCGTCGAGCTGGCGGGCCTGGTCGGCCAGCTCCTTCTGCAGGGCTTCGAGCCTGGCGGCGGCCGGCGGCCCCGCGTCTGGCGCGGTCTGGGCCTGGGCCATGCCCCCAAGCAAGAGCATCGAGCATCCGGCATAGCCGATGCCCTGCAATGAACGCTTCTTCATGACGTCTTCCTCCCCCGGGACGGCGGGCTTCACTGCAGGGCCCGCTCCTGTTCGTTCATGACTACACGCGATTTACCTCATTGCTGCCGACCTTTGTAGAACGCTGTTCAACGCGGTATTTGCCATCTGTGAGCGGAACGCCGCCAGGGTGTTCACGCTTGCGTTGAGCGTCATCAGGCTCTGGATGTTCTGGTTGTTGAGATTATTCTGGATCACGGTGCCGGGCATGTTCGATACCGCACCGAGATTGGCCGTGTTGCCGGCGCCGTTCTGGATCACCGTCAGCAGGCCGTTGGTGACCACCGTGCCGGCCGCCGTGGCCACCGCCTGCTGCGCCACGCCCGCCGCGCCAGCCGCCATGGCGGAAGCACCGGTGGCGCCCGCGCTGGCCGTACTGCTGGCCGCACCGGCCGCCCCCTGCGCCGCGGCAGCCGCGCCGCTGGCTGTCGCGGTGGCCGCCTGTCCGGCCTGCCCGGCCGCGCCCTGGGCGGCCGCCGCAGCCGCCTGGGCCGCCGCCACCGCCGCGCTGGCGGCGTTGTTCGCGGCGGTCACGGCCACCGTGACCTGGCCCAGTGCCTGCGACAGCTGATGCGCCTGTGCTGCCGTGATGCTGCTGATATCGGGAATGGAAATGCTCGTCGACACGGCCAGCGCGCCGTTCACGTACACCGCGCGGTCAATGCCGAAGCCGATCTGCAGCCCGCCCGCATCGAAACCGCCGCGCGACTCTTCAAGCCGCGCCTGCGCGACCGGCTTCCACTTGGCCATCTGCTTGCGTGCCGCGGACACCGGCGCATCGGGGTCACGCGTGGCCAGGTTCATGGCTGACGCGAGCGGATCCTCGACGGGGTGATGCCGGGCCACGCTGGCCTTGTCTACCGGAATGACTCCTCGCGCAGGCGCTTCGGCGACGGTTTCGACTGCAACAGGTTGCGGCAAGACTGCCTCCACCTCCACGGCGGGCGCTGCAACGGCGGCCACCGCAATGGACGGTGCGGCGGCGGCCAGCTCCACCACCGGCAACTCGGTGGCGGCCGGCAGCACGGCCAGGTCGATGGCGGACGCGAAGGCCACGCCGGTGTTATCGATGGCTTCGGTGGTCTCGCTGGCCAGTGCCTCGGTTCCAGCCTGTGCGGTGCCCGCGCAGGCCAGACCCGCACCGAGCAGCACGGCGGCGGTCGCATGACCGGCCGTGCGTCTGGGCACGGATGAAACGGTTGTCTGGGCCATGACGTTCCTCAACTCAGAAATCGGAGGCGCCATGCTTGGGCATGACGGTGAAGTACAGACTGTCTCGCGGTATTCCCATCGCGTAGGGGCCCGTTGGCGCCACGCGCCAGTCCGAGGCCATGTTGAAGCGCGCCTGATCGGTGCGGTTGTGGATCACGAACAGCAGACTGCTGTCCCAGATCCGCTCGAAGTGTTCGCGCTCGAGGGCGCGGGTGCCGCGTGCGGGGTCGCCAATCAGGACACGGTTGCCCTTGACGCCCTTCACCACGACGAAATGGTGGTAGCCGTTCTCCACGATCAGCACGATCGCCGGGATCTGCGCCTCCTCCAGCTTGGACAGCGGCAGCTCGTAGCCATCGGCCTCGAAGCCGCGCGACTCCAGGAAGCGCTTCATGTCGAGCAGCGAGAAGCCCTCGGCACGAATCTTGGCCTGGTCGCCGTTCACGTACATGTTGGCGAAGACCGTCTGCTCCGTGGTCGGGAAGTTGTACTGGTAGGTCAGCAGCGTGGCCACCGCCGCCGATCCGCAGCTGAAGTCGTATTGCTGGCGGATCGTCGTGCGAAAACGCGCTTCGCGCAGGCTCGTGACCGGCACGTAGTACGAATTGCCCTGGTCGCCCGGTACGCGAACGGTATCGGCGTGGGCATTGACAATGCCGCCCAGCGCCGCCGCCACGCAGGCGGCCTTCAGCAGGCTGCGCATGATCATTTGAACTGGACGTTGAGAATGGTCGCGTTCTGGATCAAGACGTTGTTGCCGGAGTTCTGGATCACGGTAGGCAATCCGGCAGCATTCGCGAATGATCCCTCCGACACGATGTTGCTGCCGGAGAACGTGTTGATGGCCGCGTTGTCGCCAACCGTGCCATGCAGGCGCATGTCGTTGACCACCACTTCGGCGCCACCGCGCACGTCGTCGAGTCTCGCGCTGGCCACTGCCCTGGCCGTCGATCCGAATACGTTGAGTTGCCTGGGTGCCGGCCCCTTGTCCGGCGTTGTGGCGGCAACACTGGCCGCTGCGCCAGCCACTGCGGTGGCCGTGCCCGATTCGCTGCTTGCAACCGCCACGGCCGTGGCACTTGCCTCGGCGATGGGCGGTCCTGCTTCAGCCTGGGCGAATGGCCAGGCCAGGAGGGCTGTCAGTGCCACGACAGCTCGGCAATGCGATCGCATGGTGCGTCTCCCCTTGTACGCCGCGGCGGGCTCCCGTTGCCGGGAGCGCCACTGCGGACTTGCAGGCGTGCCGGCGTATGCAGCGCCGCGCGGCAAAATGTCCACCGCGCGGTACCACCTGCCGGATTGAACCCTGGCGGCCTGTTCCGCTCCGTGCGGAACGGAACAGAGCCCCCCAGTGGCTTACCGCCCAACGTTCATGTTGGCCTGCACATTGACGCTTTGTTGCACCAGCGATGCCATGCCGCTGTTCTGGTTGGCGATCATGATGCCCGCTGCGGATTGACCGACACTGGTCATCGCATTGGACATGTTGAACGTGCCGGCATCGACGTAGTTGGTGCCGCCATTGCCGCCAGCGCCACCCACTGCACCATTGCCCACGCCGCCCGTGCCGCCAGCACCCGCACCGCCGGCACCACCCGCACCGCCGGTACCCGAGGCCGCGCCCACTGCGCCGCTGCCGGCCGTTGCGCTGCCATTGGATGCCGAGGTGGTGGCGCTGCCATTGGTGGCCGCGCCGCCAGCGCCGCCATTGCCGGCTACGCTGTTTTGCGCGCCGCCAGCACCGCCAGTGCCCGTGCCGGCACCGCCGGTGGAAGCACCCGCCGTGGACGTGCCAGCACCGCCAGCGCCGCCCGTGCCCGTGCCAGCGCCGGCTGCCGCGGTAGCGGTAGCGGTACCGCCCGCTGCGCCTGCGCCGCCGGTGGCGGTACCCGTGCCACCCGTGCCGGTGCCGGTGCCAGTGCCCGTGCCCGTGCCCGTGCCGCTGCCTGCGCCGCCGGCGCCAGCCGTAGCCGTGCCCGTGCCGCCAGCGCCCGCACCGCGCTCGTTCGACGAGTTGGACGCACCGCTGCTGCCACCAGCGCCAAGGCCGCCGCCCAGGCCAGCGCCCAGGCCGCCGCCAGCGCCAGTACCGCCGCTGCCCCTGGCCCAGCCGCCGTCGCCGCCGGCGCCGCCGCGCGAGCCAGCGCCAGCGCTGCCGCCTGCGCCCAGTGCCGAGCCGCCACGGCCGCCGGCACCGAGGCTGGCCGACAGTGCATCGCCGCCATAGCCCCGGCCCGAACCGCCATTGCCGCCATAGCCTTCGGCATTGCCGCCGCGGCCGCCATTGCCGGCCGTTGCGCTGCCGTTGGTGGCCGAACCCGACGTTGCGCTGCCGTTGTTGGCCGAGCCGCCGCTGCCACCGCTGCCGCCGTTGCCGCTGTTGCCGCCATTGCCGCCGTTGCCGCCCGTGCCGCCTTGACCGGTGCCGCCGTAGCCATTGCCGCCAGCGCCGCCGGCCGCACCATTGGCGTTGCCGCTGTTGGTGGCGTAGTTGCCGATGTTGCTGATGGCGTTACCGGACACGCTGCCGCTCAGCTTGCTGATCGCCAGCGCCTTGCTGCTGTTGAACGCGTTGCTGAAGTTGGCGGTGGCGGTGCTGCCGTTGGCTGCCGCTGCATTCCCGAGGCCGCCCACATCCTGCCGGGTACGGTTCTTCGAGTTGGTGTTGGTCTGCGTTTCGGTCCGCGTGGAAGTGCGGGTCGAGGTCAGGGTGTTGGTCTTGGTATCGGTGCTGTTGTCCTGGTACGTCTTCGAATATTCGTTCGCGGATGCGCCGGCTCCGCTCTGAGTCGAAGTCGCAGTAGCGGTGTTGCTGTTGTCACCGTCACCGTGGTTATTGTTGGTCGGGTTCGCCATTGCCTGACCAGCGAAGCCGAGGGCAATGCCTACTGCCGACGCGAGTAAAGTCTTTTTCATACGAAGCTCCCAGGAGGTTTGTGCTGCGGCTCAGCCTCCGGCCGGCGCTCTCGAGAACATCGGCTGGAGGTTCAGGTCCGGCACGGTTGCCAGACCAGCCTCCCCTTGCGCATATTCAGTGCCAGCCCCGCCGCGAATCGGGAAAATCCATTGAAATACAACGGCTCGCGGGCTTTCCGGCGGGAACTTCCGCAGCCAAATCGGCATCAGCGCGGCGGCGTGGCCTGTGCGCGGCAGTAGACATGTCACAGGGCTGTGACACGGGTTCCGGCCGGTAGTCGGCCAACGCCCAACACTCGCTCCAAAAATGGCCTGCATTCAATGAGTTAGCGCGCACCTCCACGCAAACCCGCATGCCCGCGCGGCGTAACGGCCATGAAACAATGTTCTTGTCGTGATCCATATGCCGCTCTTCGTGTGCCGGCAAGTCTGGAAGGGCGAGCGTCGTCCATGGCGTGGTGAGCGTCGATGTGCATGTGCGCCAGTGCACAGCGGGAATCGCGGGGATTGGAGAGCCTTTCTTGCGGAACCTGGCGACCCCGATGCCGGCAGGCAACAAATCGGCCGTTACATAGTGGCCGGCGCGCCGCTGCCATGTTTCATGCTAGGCTCTATGTCTGATTTACAGTACATTACTCGCGTCACGGACTTGTTAGCGCATTCGCCAGGTACAACCATGAGTGAAGCCGTCGTTCCCCTGTATCACCAGATTTACGTGGTGCTCCGCCAGCAGATTGTGGAAGGCCGTTTCGGCCAGGGCCCGCTGCCTGGCGAAATCGATCTCGCCAAGCAGTTCCATGCATCGCGCGTGACCATGCGCCGCGTGTTCGACCGCCTGGTGCAGGAGGGCCTGGTCCGCCGGCATCGCGGCCTGGGCACGTTCGTGAACCCGCATCCGGTCAAGCCGGCGGCGTCTGAGGAACGCGGCACCAGCCTGCTCGGCACGATCATCGACATGGGCGAGAAGACCGCCGTCAAGGTCGTCTCGATCGACGAGGTCCACGCCACGCCCGAGGTAGCCGAGGCACTGCAGATCCAGGTGGGCGATCCGGTCGTGAAGATCGTGCGCGTGCGCCACTACAAGGGCCGCCCGCTGTCGCACATCACCACCTACCTGCCTGCCGACCTGGGCCGCCCACTGGCGCGCAAGGACCTGGAGGCCACGCCGATGCTGCGTCTGCTGGAAGCTGCCGGCGTGGAGCTGGGGCGCGCCTCGCAGGTGCTCACGGCCCGCCTGGCCGACGTGGTGGTGGCCCCGCTGCTGGACGTGCCCGTGGGCGGCGCGCTGCTGGCGGTGCGTCGCGTGGTGCTCGACAAGGCCGGACGTCCGGTGCAGCTGCTGATGGGCCAGTACCGGCCAGACCGCTACGAGTACCGCATGGAACTGTCGCCGATGGGCGGTGGCGACAGCGCGAACGTCTGGGTCGAGAACGAAACCCGCACCGGCCTGCGGGACTGAGCGCAGCCGGTTTTCCACCCCACTGTCGCGGCTTTTCCGGGCGAGGCGTTTCGCGCCATACTGCGCACTCCTGATCACAAAGTCGAGGAGCCACAAGTCATGCCAGTCGTACGCCCGGGCGTGTATCAACCTGCCCGCCAGCCTGCCCGCACATCCGCCAGATCCGGCCGCCGCGTGTTCGCGCTGCTGGCACTGGCTTCTCCGCTGTTGTCGGCCGCCGCGCTACTGCTCGCGGCGCCGGCAGTGCACGCCGCCATCGCGGGCGGCAAACCCATCCGCATCCTGGTAGGCGCGCCCGCCGGCGGCACCACCGACACGCTGGCGCGCACCATCGCCCAGGAAATGTCGCAGACGCTGGACCAGCCCGTGGTGGTCGAGAACCGCCCCGGCGCCGGTGGCAACATCGCCGCCGACATGGTGGCCAAGAGCCCGGCCGATGGCACCACGCTGCTGATGAGTTTCACCAGCCATACCATCAACGCCACGCTCTACAAGAAGCTGCCGTTCGATCCGATCGCCGATTTCACGCCGATCACGCTGGTGGCCAACGTGCCCAGCGTACTGGTGGCCACGCCCAAGCTGCCCGCCAACAACATCCCCGAACTGATCAGACTGGCGCGCTCGGAACCGGGCAAGCTCAATTTCGGCATCGGCTCGGTCGGATCGTCGGTGCACCTGGCCGGCGACATGTTCAAGATGATGACGGGCACCTACATCGTCAACATCCCGTACAAGGGCACCACGCCAGCCATCACGGATCTGCTGGCGGGCCAGGTGGACCTGATGTTCGCCAGCACGCTCAACGTGGCGCAGCACGTGAAGGCCGGCAAGCTCAAGGTGCTGGGCGTGACCAGCCCCGCGCCGCTGCCGCAGTTTCCGGGCGCACAGCCGATTGGCGCCACCGTGAAGGGGTTCGAGTCGAGCGCCTGGTTCGGCCTGTTCGGCCCGGCCAACCTGCCGCCCGAGACGCTGCAGGCGCTGTACCAGGCGGCACGCCATGGCCTGGAGCAGCCGGGCGTGCGCAAGCGCCTGGAAACCGATGGCGCGCAGCCAAGCGGCATGGCGCCGGAGGCGTTCGCGAGCTTCGTGAAGCAGGACGTGAAGCGCTGGGCCACGGTCGTGAAGTATTCGGGAGCCCAGCCGGAATGACCTTGTCCAGCGGCAGCGCGGTCGATCCCGTCCAGCTACCCGCCACGCTCGCGCAAAAGCTGGTGGCGCGCGCGGCGGGGGTCTCGCATGTCACGCCGGGCAGCATCGTGATGTGCAAGGTCGACCTGGCCATGTCGCATGACTCCAGCGGTCCGCGCCGCGTGGCGCCCATGCTGCGCGAACTGGGCGCGAAGGTCTGGGACCCCACGCGCTATGTGGTGGTCACCGACCACTTCGTGCCGGCCACTGACCCCGATGCCAAGGCCATCGTCCGCTTCACGCGCGACTGGGCGCGCGAGGCCGGGCTCTCCAACGTGATCGACAACGCGGGCATCTGCCACCTGGTGCTGCCTGAACGCGGCCACGTGCTGCCGGGCCGCTTCATCGTGGGCGGCGACAGCCACAGCCCCACGGGCGGCGCCTTTGGCGCGTACATGTTCGGCATCGGCGCAACCGAGATGGTGGGCGTGCTGGTGACGGGCGAGATCTGGCTGCGCGTGCCGCAGACCATCCGCATCGACTGGCGCGGCGCGCTGGCCGACGGCGTCTGCGCCAAGGACATCATGCTGTTCCTGTGCGCCACGCTGGGCCTCTCCGGCGGCGGCTACGAGGCCATCGAGTTCACCGGCGACGCGGTCTCGGCACTGTCGATGCAGGAGCGCATGACGCTCACCAACATGTGCACCGAACTCGGTGCGCAGACCGGGCTGGTGGCCCCCGATGCCACCACCATGCGCTGGCTGGCGGAAGCGGGCGTCGATGCCGGCACGCTGGCCGCCATCGACCCGCGCCATTGGCGCAGCGATGCCGATGCGCCGCTGCTGGCCACGCATCGCTTCGACGCCTCGGCGCTGGCGCCCCACGTGGCCGCGCCGCACTCGCCCGCCAACAGCGCACCGGTGATGCTGGCCGCCGGCGAGCCGATCGACATTGCCTACATCGGCGCCTGCACCGGCGCCAAGCTCGAAGACCTGCGCATGGCCGCGCGCGTGTTGCGCGGCCGGAAGGTGGCGCCCGGCGTGTCGCTGCGCGTGGCGCCGGCCTCGGCACGCGACCAGCAACACGCCCAGGACGACGGCACGCTTGGCGCACTGCGCGACGCCGGCGCCGAACTGCTGCCGAACGCCTGCGGCGCGTGCGCCGGCTATGGCGCGGCGCGCTTTCCGGCGGGCAGCCGCGCCATTGCCTCGACGGCCCGCAATTTCGCCGGCCGCATGGGCGACGCCGGCAGCGCGGTCTGGCTGGGCTCGCCGATGACGGTGGCCGCCAGCGCGGTGACCGGCCAGATCACCGACCCGCGCGGCCTGCTCGCATGACCCCTGCCCCCGATTTCCCGCACGCGAAGGCCGGCCGTATCTGGCGCTTCGGCAACGACGTCGATACCGATGCAATGGCGCCCGGCGCCTACATGAAGGCGCCGCTGGACGAGCTGGCGCGGCATTGCCTGGCAAACCTGCGGCCGGAATTTCCGTCCACCGTGCGGCCCGGCGATATCGTCGTGGCCGGTACCAACTTCGGCATGGGATCTTCGCGCGAACAGGCGCCGCAGGCGCTCAAGCACCTGGGCGTGGCCGTGGTGCTGGCCGAGTCGTTTGCCGGACTGTTCTATCGCAACGCCATCAATATCGGCCTGCCGGTGCTGGTGTGCCATCACACCGCCGCGCTGGCGCACGGGGCCACGGCCCTGTTCGACCTGGACGGCGCGCAGCTGCGCCTGGCCGACGGTAGCCACGTGGCCTGTGAACCGGTGCCCGATTTCCTGCGCGCGCTGTTGCACGCGGGCGGGCTGATGCCGCACCTGAAGGCCAGGCTCAGCGGGCGAGCGGCCCTTCCCTGAACGGCACCTCCGCGCGCGGCCAGGCGGCCCGCAGCGGCAGCATCGACGCGCAGCCGGCCTCGCGCAGCAGCGTCATCGCCTCGTCGTCGGTAGTCTGCGTGAAATCGAGATAGAAGGCGCCCACCGCGCCGAAGTTCGGCGGCGTGTTCAGGCACACCACCTCGTCGGCCACTTCGCGCAGCCGGTCGACGCCGTCCGCCGAGCCCACCGGCACGGCGGCCACCACGCGCGAGGCGCCGGCCATGCGCGCGGCATCGAGCGCGGCACGCAGCGTGGCACCGGTGGCCACGCCATCGTCGACCACAATCACGCAGCGGCCCGCCATGGCGGCTACCGGGCGCCCCTGCCTGTAGCGTTGCTGGCGCCGGCAGATCTCGCCCAGTTGACGGCCGCGCTCGGCGTCGAACGCGCCCGATTCCACCGCGCGCTGCGCCCACGGGTCTTCGTTGATCACGGTGTGCGGCCCGTGGCCGCTGGCATCGCCTTCCACCACGGCACCGAGCGCCAGTTCCGGATAGCCGGGCGCGCCGATCTTGCGCACCAGCAGGATGTCGAGCACGCCGTCGATGGCGCGTGCCACCTCGTGCGCAACCGGCACCCCGCCGCGCGGCAGCGCCAGCACCAGGGGAGGGTCATCGCCCGGGGCGCGGGCAAACCCAAGTTCCACCAGGCGGCGGCCAAGATATTGGCCCGCCTCGCGGCGGTCGGCAAAGCAGGGCGGCAGGCTCATGGCAAGGCTCCCGCGTGTGGTGTGGGGCAGTGGCGTGTCGGGCGACACGGAAGTGAAGAACCGCTTCGCTACGCGGCTCCACAGCCACTATAGTCCCGCCGCCATGCCGTGGCAGGGCTTTCTGCCCTGCAGGGCGACAAGGTGACGCCGGACGCGCCGCCCTGCCACGCACCCTGCGCGCACCGTGGCGCGGGCCCGACATCCGCCCTGCCGGGCAGCCCGCAACGGACCGCCGTTGTTGCGCATCGGCCTCTATCCACGCGATAGCCAAAGGCGATTGATCCCCGATCTGGAACAGTCTTTTCAGTCCAGACCGGCTGATTCCAGCCGCCGGGTTTCGTACGATTGGTGCGTGGCAGCAATTCTTCCGACTCGCCGCCCGACTTCGACATCCCGTGCAACGCGGCGCCCACCCGGCCCGCCTTCGATAGAGTGAGTGTTACCGTGAATCCGCAGCACATCTCCCGCACCGACGACGTGGCCGACCATCCCGAATTCGACCTCGACATCCCGTTTGGCTCCCTGGAAGCCGCCGCCATGGCCGAGCTGCCGTACACGTTCCGCCAGCAGGGCACGTGCACGCGCTACTACCAGGAATATTTCGGCTGATCCGGCGCCGGCCGCTGGCGGGCCAACGCCCGGCCAGCACGGCGGCGCACGCCAACCCGCACGCCGCTCAGTACGTCTTGTAGGGCAGGAATTTCCCCGACATCTCGATGCGCACCCGGTCGCCGTTCGGATCGGGCTCGCGCGTGAGGTCCATGCGGAAGTCGATGGCGCTCATGATGCCGTCGCCGAACTCCTCGTGGATCAGCGCCTTGAACGTCGTGCCATAGACGCTGACCAGCTCGTAGAAGCGGTAGATCAGCGGGTCAGTGGGTACTTGCGTCGGCAGCGAGCCTTTATACGGCACGGTGCGCAGCCACGGCTCGGCTTCGGCGGGCAGGTCGAAGATGTCCATGACGGCGCGCGCGCCGGCCTCGTCGAAGGTCATCTGGCCCAGGCAGGCGGCCGTCGTCCATTCCTTGCTCTTGCCCACCCGTGCGGCCACGTCGGCCCACGAAATGCCCCGCCTTACCTTGGCCTCGATGATGAGGTCGGTCACGTCACTGCGATTCATGGTCGGTCTCTCCGGTTTGTCAGTCGATGAATCCGGAGGAGGTGGCCATGCGGATGCCCATGCGTCTATGGCGCCTGGGTGCGTTCGATCACGGCAACCGCATCGGTCGCGCCGTCGAACCGCACGCGCGCGAACTGTGGCACCGACAGCGGGCTGAGGCCTTCCAGCGCCTGCAGGACCAGCACGATGAACATGACCGGCATGACGTCCTCCCTCGGGAATACGGCGAACAGACTGGCGCAAGCTTCGTGCCAAACACGCGAGCGGGTATGGCGATGGCCGTGACGCGTACCGGGCATCGCCATGGTGCCCGCCCCTGCTGCCATCCGCCGCACGCACGCTTCGCGCGCGACGCATGCACTGTTTGAGGGGCGGCGGAGGTGCCATGGTCAGCGCCGACCTGCAGCAAGCGTACCCGTTTCTGCGCACAACGTGGGAAGCCGGCACTACGCCGACAGGGTCCGCCCGACCAATGGCTGCCCCTCGTCCGGGCCGCGCCAACCGTCCAAACCTTGCAGAAGTCATTTCCGATGTAACGCCACATTATTTGCCGCTGACACGTCAGACATCGTTCCGACGCGCACGTCACATTGCCGCCGGCCCTTGTGGCACAACGGCCGGCCGGGTGCAGCGGCATCGCAAAAACTTTAAATCCAGCGTCGCGGCGATGTGAAACAGCCTTACAAGTGCAACCGCGTTGGCGTCGGGGCCGCCGCTAGAGTGAAGCCGTGTTCAACGCGAACCGGATATGGAGTCCCACATGAAACGCGCTATCACCCTGGCCATCCTGCTGACCACCACCAGCGCGCTGCTTTCCGCGTGCATCGTGGTGCCGCCACGTGGCCCGCACTACCACCACTACCACGGCGGCCGCTACTGAGCGCCCCCGACCTGACGAACGAACGACACGCCCTTACCGGCCGCCCCCGAATCAAGGAGAACCATCATGAAGCGCCAGATCCTGCTTGCTGCCGCCATCCTCGCCACCGGTGGCGCCTTTGGACTGCTCTCGCCCGCCGCGCAAGCGCATGGCTACTACAAGAGCCCGCCGCCCCCGCCGCACCATGAAGTGCGCCCCGGTCCGCGACCGGGCCAGGTCTGGGTGCCCGGCCACTATGACCGCGCCCGTGGCAACTACGCGTGGCGCGGCGGCTACTGGCAGCCGGCGCGCGCTGGCCATCACTACGTACCCGACCGCTGGGTGCGTGGTCCGCACGGCTGGTACCAGCGCCCCGGCTATTGGTCGCGCTGAGGTGGCCGAGCTGGCAGCCCGGCGATCGACGATACCAATCGAGGCGCGTGAGTCAGCGCACGCTCAACGTTTCGGCCTTGCCGGGCCATGAGGATCTACTGCGGATCAACCTGCAGATCAACCGCCAAAGCCATGCCGCCACCGCACCGATGACGACAAAGCGGGCCGGACCCACGGGCATGGGGTGCGGCCCGCTGTCATTGCAGGGCTCATTCCCGGCAGGCGGTATTTCATGCATGAGATGGGTGCAAGCCGTGCGGCCCTGACGCAACAACACGTATTTCTGTCCTGCCGAGGAACGATTCCGGCTTCATCCTTTTGCACTAGTTCACCGGGCTCCCCACCAACGTTGCAGCCAGAAATACTGACATCCGGAATATTTTTGGCGCGTTTCATTATTGGGTCACCACACACGATTTTCGTTAATGCCACACCCCCCAAGCGGGTGAGTTTTTGATATTCGTCGGGCCATTTTCATTCAAATCGGTTGCATGCATGAAACACTGCCGCAAGTTGCTGTATCAACCGTGAAACCCCCATGACTGTGCGCTCTGGATGGCTTGCCGGTGATTTGTCCCGCCAAATGCACGAGGCCGGCAATGGATTATGAGATGGCATGCATTACTACCCCACTTCATCCACAACCCGTCCGCTTGCATTCGTTCCGACCAGCCCATAAGATGAATTTAAGTTTCGATTTAGGAGCGAGAGTTTCTTTCGGGTTAGGGTACGGGTCATACTTCCGGTCACGCGGACAAGCCCAACTTACAAGCGGGCATCGGACAGACACGGAAGCACGGGGTAACAGCTGAATCAGGCGGCGCCCGCCAATGGCGCGCGTCAAGGCCAGCGGTGTACTTCCCTCACGCAAAGCGTCCCGCATCTCACCCATAAACGGGGAGTCAAGAAGAATGAACGCCTTGCTGATCGAGGAGCACCCGCTGCTCCGGCTCGGGCTGCTGCAGATGCTCGAAACCATCCAGGAATTCGGCCATGTGCTGGCCCTGGCACCAACCGATATCCATCGTCTGGAAGTTCCACAACGAAACGCCGACCTGCTGGTCTTCGGCATGCCCGCCGACCAGCAGGCGGGATGGGAACAGCTCGAACAGGCGCGCGAACGGCTGTCGCCGCAGCGCATCCTGGTACTGGCCGATTCCCTGCCGCTGCACGTGCCGGCGCCCGACGCCGCGCGCGGCATCTGTGGCTGCCTGCCCAAGTCGGCCTCGCTGGCCGTCATCGAAGCGGCAATCCGGCTGGCCATTTCAAGCGTGCAAGGGCTGATGTTCGCCGGCGATGCCATGCCCACGCCGGTGGCCTCGCGGTCTGCCATGCCGGCCGCCACATCGGTCACCTCGCTGGCGTCGGCCGCACCGCTGCCGCTGTCCGCCACCGTGCCGCAAGATCCTTCGGCAGCGGCAGCCTGCGCCAGCGCGCTGCGCGCCGCCGTGGCAGTGCGCGATCTCACCAGCCTGCGGCCCGGCCAGCCGATTGCATCGGCGCCCGTTGCCCCGGCCCAGCCGGTGTCGATGGCCGAGGAAGAACCGAGCTACGACGAAGCGGAAATGCTCAAGATCACGCCGCGCCAGTACGAAGTGCTGGTGCTGCTGGCCCGCGGCTATCCGATCAAGACCGTCAGCCGCATGCTCAATATCTCGGTTGCCACCGTGAAGAGCCACGCCTGCACGCTGTACCAGCGGCTCAAGGTGCGCAACAAGGGCGAAGCGGTGTACGCGGCCCTGCAGCGCGGCGCCACGCTGGAATGGGTGAGCGGCGACGAACACGCGGCGCGCATCCAGCCGGCCCGTCGCGACGACACCCGCTTCACGTTGCCTACCGGCACCTCCGCCACGCTCTGATCGACTGATCGGACACGCGCGCTGGCGGGTGCCTTCCCGGTACCCGCCAGCGCCGCCCCTTCCTCCTCCCGCGTCATGGCTTCATCCCGGCCACCGGACCGGTGCGTACCCGTTTCTGCGTACGCCGGGCCCGCGCCGGCTGCCTGGCGCCCCACGTCGAGCCACGCCTTTGTGGGCTAGCCAACAGTGCCCGCCGATGTGCACCGCTACAGTCGCCACACGGGCATGCCGCGGCCCGGCGGGAACGTTCGCGGCCATCAGCCAGGAGCACGGGAAGATATGGGAGCCAACGACCTCCAGCCTCTTGCAGGAATCGGCGAGACCGAACTGCCGCACAAGCCGCGCGCCAAACGCGCCCTGATCACCGGCATCACGGGTCAGGACGGCGCCTACCTGTGCGAACTGCTGCTCGACAAGGGCTACGAGGTGCACGGCATCAAGCGGCGCAGTTCGCAATTCAACACCGAGCGCATCGACCACCTGTACCAGGATCCGCACGACCCACACCGCAGGCTGTTCCTGCATCACGGCGACATGACCGACACGGCCAGCCTGACGCGCGTGGTGCAGCAGTGCCAGCCCGACGAGGTCTACAACCTGGCCGCGCAAAGCCACGTGCAGGTGTCGTTCGAGGAGCCCGAATACACGGCCAACACCGATGCGCTGGGCACGCTGCGGCTGCTCGAGGCGCTGCGCATCCTCGGCATGGAACGCACGGCGCGCTTCTACCAGGCGTCCACCTCGGAACTGTACGGCCTGGTGCAGGAAATTCCGCAGAAGGAAACCACGCCGTTCTATCCGCGCAGCCCCTATGCCGCCGCCAAGCTCTACGCATACTGGATCACGGTGAACTACCGCGAGGCCTATGGCATGTACGCCTGCAACGGCATCCTGTTCAATCACGAGAGCCCGGTGCGCGGCGAGACCTTCGTCACGCGCAAGATCACGCGCGCCATTGCGCGCATCGCGCTGGGCCTGCAGGACACGCTGTACCTGGGCAACCTGTCGGCGCTGCGCGACTGGGGCCACGCGCGAGACTACGTGCAGATGCAGTGGCTCATGCTCCAGCAGCAGCAGCCCGAGGATTTCGTGATCGCCAGCGGCGAGCAGCACAGCGTGCGGGAATTCGTGCAGATCGCCGCGCGCAACCTGGGTATCACGGTGGCGTTCCAGGGCCAGGGTACCGACGAGTTCGGCGTGGTCACGGCCGTCGAGAGCCGCCCGGGGCAGCAACGTGCCGCCTGCAAGGTGGGCGACGTGATCGTGCGCGTGGACCCGCGCTACTTCCGTCCGGCCGAGGTGGAAACGCTGCTCGGCGATGCCAGCCGCGCGCGGCACAAGCTGGGCTGGTCGCCCCAGATCAGCTTCGAGGCGCTGGTGAGCGAGATGATCGAATCCGACTACGCCTCGGCCCGGCGCGACGCACTGGTGCGCATGGCTGGCTTTCGCGCCTATGACCACCATGAATGATACCCGGCCCCGCATCTTCGTGGCCGGCCACCGCGGCATGGTCGGCTCGGCCGTTACCCGCGCGCTGCAGGCGCAGGGCAACGCCGTTGTCGTCACGCGCACGCACGACGAGCTCGACCTCTGCAACCAGCAGCAGGTGCAGGCATTCTTTGCCAGCGAGCAGATCGACGAGGTCTACCTGGCCGCCGCGCGCGTGGGCGGCATTCACGCCAACGACACCTATCCGGCCGAGTTCATCCACCAGAACCTGGCCATTGCCACGCACGTGATTCACGCGGCCTGGCAGCATGGCGTGCGCAAGTTGCTGTTCCTCGGGTCGAGCTGCATCTATCCGCGCTTGGCCACGCAGCCAATCCGCGAGGATGCGTTGATGACCGGCGCGCTGGAGCCTACCAACGCACCCTACGCGCTGGCCAAGATCGCCGGGATCATGCTGTGCGACAGCTACAACCGCCAGTTCGGCACCGACTACCGCTGCGCCATGCCCACCAACCTCTACGGGCCCGGCGACAACTACCACCCCGAGAACAGCCACGTCATTCCGGGCCTGTTGCGGCGCTTCCACGACGCCACGTCGCGCGGGGCCTCGCATGTCTCGGTCTGGGGCACGGGGCGCCCCCTGCGCGAGTTCCTGCACGTCGACGACCTTGCCGATGCCTGCCTGCACCTGATGGCGCTGCCTGAGGCCGCGTATCGGCAGGCCGCGCGGCATGGCTTCCTGAACGTGGGCAGCGACGACGAAGTCAGCATCGCCACGCTGGCCGACCTCGTGGCGCAGGCCACGGGCTACGCCGGCACGATTGGCTTCGACCCCTCGCGCCCGGACGGCACGCCGCGCAAGCGGCTGGACAGCAGCGCCATCGCCGCCACGGGCTGGCGCGCCCGCATTGCCCTGCGCGACGGGCTGCGCGACACCTACCAGCGCGCCGTGGCCGACGGCCGCCTGCGCGCGCCCGAACCGGTGGCCGCCGCCTAGGCCATCGACAGGACCGCACAACGATGAAGATCCTGATGGTCAGCCTCAACTACGCGCCAGAGCTGACGGGCATCGGCAAGTACACCACCGAGCAGGCCGAATGGCTGGCCGCGCGCGGCCACAGCGTGCGCGTGATTGCCGCGCCGCCGTACTACCCGGCCTGGCGCGTGGGCGAGGGCTATCGCGCGTGGCAATACCGGCGCGAGCAACGCCACGGCGTGGACATCTGGCGCGCCCCGGTCTGGGTGCCGGCACGGCCATCGGGCCTGCGCCGCCTGCTGCATCTGGCCAGCTTTGCCGTGTCGACGCTGCCGCTGCTGGCGCGCCAGCTGGCCTGGCGTCCGGACGTGGTGTTCATGGTGGAGCCGCCGCTGATGTGCGCGCCCGCCACCACGCTGTTCAGCCGGCTGGCCGGCAGCAAGGCGTGGCTGCACGTGCAGGACTATGAGGTGGACGCCGCGTTCGCGCTGGGCCTGCTCAAGCGCCCGTGGATGCAGCGGCTGGCCACGCGCTTCGAACGCTTTCTGCTGCGCCGGCAGGACTGCGTGTCGTCGATCTCCGCCAACATGGTTGCGCTGGCCATCGAGAAAGGCGTGGCGCCGGCCCGCACCATGCTGCTGCCGAACTGGACCGTGCTGCACCAGACCGCGCCCGCAGCCGCTCGCGCCATGCGGCAGGAACTGGGCGTGCCCGACAACGCCGTGCTGGCGCTGTACTCCGGCAACATGGGCGCGAAGCAGGGGCTGGAACACCTGGCGGCCGCCGCCACGCATCTGCGTCACCGCGACGACATCCATTTCGTGTTCTGCGGCGATGGCGCGGGGCGCGCCGATCTTCAGGCTGCCTGCGCGGCGCTCGACCGCGTGCGCTTCCTGCCGCTGCAGAGCAACGAACGTTTTCCGGCCCTGCTGGCCGCGGCGGACATCCACCTGCTGCCCCAACGCGCCGATGTGGCAGACCTGGTAATGCCGTCCAAGCTCACCGGCATGCTGGCCAGCGCCCGGCCCGTGGTCACCACGGCCGCGCACGGCTCGGCACTGGCCGATGTGGTGTCGCAGTGCGGGCTCGTAGTGCCGCCAGGCGATGACGACGCCTTTGCGGCCGCCATCGCCACACTGGCCGACTCGCCGGCCCTGCGCGCCACGCTGGGCGCCCGGGGCCTGGACTGGGCCCGCCAGCATCTGGAACGCGACGCCGTGCTCGGCCAGCTCGAACAGGCGCTGCTGGCAATGCAGGCCCCGCGCTCGCGCAAGCCCGCGCCCGGCGACGATCCCCGCGCGGCCCAGGTGCGCCGCTGACGATGGCTATGCGGTCAGCGGCTTGCGTGCGACGAAGTGAAACCAGAACACGCGCTGCATGTCATCGCTATCGTCCAGTTCCCGCTCGTGCAGGTTGCTGAAGACCTTTTCGGTGCGCAAGCCGTGGTCGGCCAGCACGCGCTTCTGGGCTTCCAGCTCGGTGTAGTAGATCACGATGCCAAAGCGATGCGCCGCGCAAACGCGCAGGCCAAAGCCGTCGTACTGGCGGTTCAGGCGCGAATGGCGTACGAAGTTGAACGCCCCGCTGGGCAGGCGCGCGATCATGCGCGCCGTCTTCATGCCGAAATCGACTGCATTGCGCGCGTCGTCGGGCCAGCGCAGCATGTTGAGCAGGTTTTCCCGGTAGCCGGGCCCCAGCATGTTGTGCGTGGAAAACAGCAGCAGGCCGCCGGGCCGCAGCACCCGCGTGAATTCCCGCAGGATGGCGTCGCGCCCTGCCGGGTCCACCGCGTCGATGCCGTTCCAGCTGAACATCACCAGCGCGAAGCTGCCATCGGGAAACATCGACAGGTCGCGCGCATCGGCATGCAGCACGCGCGCATCGGGATGGTTGCGCCGGCACACGTCCACCAGTTCGGCGGTGTAGTCCACCGCCGTGTAGTTGTTGCTGAGCCGTTGCAACAGCGGCACGGTGCGCCCGCCGCCCACGCCTACATCAAGCAGCGGCTGGCCGCGCACCTCGTCCGCCACGGCGGCCAGCGCGCCGGCCTCCCCGGGATCGGTGTAGCCGGCCAGCGCGCCGAACAGGCGCCGCGCCCCGCCACTGCGCCATGCCTTGCGATTGATCTGGTCCTGAACCGTCTGCGTCATCATGATGGGGCTCCCAGGGGCACTCATAGGCAGCCGCGCGGCCACGCTGGGGCCGTGGGTCGACCGGATGTAAAAATTTCCGATCCGGGGTCGTCGTCGCCGATGGTAGGGAGTTCGCAGCGGGGGTTTTGTGCGGTAGCGCACAAAGGCGGGGGCGGCGCGCGGCCCGCCTGACGCGGACGTGCGCGGCGCTTCGGCCGGCCCGTCCTGCCAGGCGCGCCAGGCGCTTCTACGCGAGCGTGTGTGCTTGCAGCACGTCCTGATAGATGCGTTCATATTGATTCAGCGCCCGCTCGGGCGAGAACCATGCGGCATGGGCCACCGCGCGCGCGGCGTAGCGCTGGCGCTCCGCGGCCGGCCAGGCCACCATTTCCGCCAGCACCGGTGCGTTGCGCGCGGCCCAGGCATCGCGCCCGTCCTCGGGCATCCGTTCGATCAGCGTGGCCACGTCGCCGCCCACCTCGCTCATCGGCACCAGGTTGGTGGTGATGACCGGCGTACCACAGGCCATGGCCTCGGCGATGGGCAGCCCGAATCCTTCCTCGAGGCTGGGAAACAGGAACACGGCCGCCACCGCGTAGGCGGCGTGGATGACCTCGTTGGACAAGCCCACCAGCCAGCGCACTTCGCCGCCGGCGCGCCGGGCCTGCTCGGCCACGGCGAGCATGTCGTCATCGGGCTCCTGCGGGCCGAGCATCCACAGCGGGCGCGGCGCGGGGGTCAGCCGGCAGTACGCCGCATACAGCGCCAACACCCCGGCGCGATTCTTGTACCACTGGTTGCCGCCGATGTGCAGCAGCATGCCCGGCGCCACCGGCTCCGGCACCGCCTGGCGCAGCTTGGCCAGCGCCACCGACTCCTCCATCGGCACGAACGGATACATGATGCCGTTGTAGACCACGTCGCAGCGCGGCATCGGGCCCGGATAGAAGCGCGCGAGGTCGCGCGCGGTGGCCTGCGAGATGGCGATGAACGCGCGGCCCCGGCCAAAGCCGCGCCGGATCAGCGTCTGGTACAGCCGGCCCGTCATGCTGAGATGGCGGCTCGGGAAGTCTCCCGCCAGTTCGCGCTGCGGGTTGAAATCATGGCTGTGAATCACATGCGGCCGCTTCCACAGGAACGACATCCACATGCCCAGCGCGTGGTCGCCCAGCACCACCAGCGGCTGGCCCGGCATCCGGCGCAGCCGCGCCGCGGCGCGCATCGGAAACAGCACATACTGGTCGACATAGCCGAGCCATTTGCGTGATCGCGGCCCGATGGCGAGCCGGCGCACCACGCCTTCCGGCCGCCACAGCTCCACGTCGTGCCCTCTGGCGCGCATGCCTTCGGCCACCATCGTCACGAAGCCGTTCATGCTGGGACTGCCAAGATAGGCCGGGTGGCCGAACACCACGATCTTCACGGTTTCCTCCCCTGTTGCGGGCGCGGCGCCATGTGGCCGAGTGCCACGAAGCATGCGCCGCGCCGCGCCGCGCCACTGTTCGGCAACCCACGCTGCGCACTGCAGCATGAAAGGTGTGCTAGCCCACATCCGTGCCGGGCAATCCCCGTTACGCTGCCCCTCATCCGCCCGAGGAGGCCGACATGTCCACCACCACGTTGCACAGCATTGCCGCGCCCGAGCCGCTGCGCTTTCAGCGCTGGCGCACCGCGCTGCTGCTGCTATGGGTGGCGCTGGTCGCCGTGCAGGCGATGATCTGGCTGAACGCGGCCAACGTGGCCGCCGCGCTGATGGCCATCGCCGGCGGCGGGCTGGCCGTGCACGTGATCGCGCGCCCGGCGCGGCTGCGCGCCTATCCGATCTCCACCTCGATGCTGCTGGGCTACGCGGCGTCCTACTTCCTGCTGCCGCCGGTCGCCACGCTGCTGGAATGGAAGCCGCTCACGTACAACCTCGTGCATCCGGTACTGGACTTCTTCCACGCGTTCGTGTGCATGCTGGCGCTGCTGGGCGCGCACAAACTGTATCGCAAGAGCAGCAGCGCGATGCGGGCCAGGCAGATCATCGTGCAGTATGTGTACCAGCCGGTGGGCCTGTTCCGTGCGCCGGGCAACCTTCAGTTGATCATGATGGGCTGCGTCGGCCTGGCCGCGATGCTGTACCAGGTGTTCGTGGTGGGGTTCATCAGCGAAGGCAGCGGCGGCGCGGTGAACCGCATCATGCTGGCGACGTACCCGCTGGCCTACGTGCCCTTCTGCATGGTGGTGCGCCCGCTGGTGGGCGTGCATACCTACATGCCGCTCACCTCGCGCTGGCGATGGATACTGCTGGCCTACGCGGCCGTGCTGGCGGTGGTGTCGATCGGCAGCAACAGCCGCGGGCTGGTGATGATGGGCGTGATCTCGGTGTTCCTGGTGCTGGCCTACGGCTTCGCCACCCGCACGCTGCCAATGCGGCTGTTCCAGCCACGCCGCCTGGTCATCCTTGTGCTGGCGCTGGCGCTGCTGCAGGGTCCGGTATCGGACCTGGCCACCAGCATGGTCATTGCGCGCGCGCAGCGCAACGATGTCGGGGCCAGCCAGCTGATCAGCGCCACGATTGAAACGATGAATGACCGGAGCGCCATCCTCGAACAGCAGAAAGCCGATAACGAGGACGGCCAGCAGGTGTGGGACGAGCGCTACCTGGACAACATGTTCCTGGCGCGCCTGGCCAACTGGAAGTTTGCCGACGCCACGCTGGACCTGGCCTTGCGGCAGGATGCCTCCGCGCGCGACGAACTGCGCAAGCTTGAATGGCAGCGTGTGGTCAGCGCGATACCGGCCCCGGTGCTCGATGCCCTCGGCGTGGACGTGGACAAGCTGCTGGTCACCACGTCGTCGACGGGCGACCTGATGCTCTACACCGTTACCGGCGACACCGACGCGCTGGGCGGCTTCCGTACCGGCTCGATCTTCGGCAGCGGCTTCGCGTTGTTCGACTGGCTCTACCCCGGCGTGCTGGCCATCCTGGCCATCTTCACGTTCGTGCTGGCCGATGCGCAGACTACGCGGCACCTGCTGCCGTCACGCGATGGCGGCCCCGGCCGCTGGGTACCGGTGTTCAGCCCGGTGGCCATCACCCGCTTTTACACGTGGACGTTCTACCTGACCAGCGCCGCCACGGGTATCGAATCCATGTCCGGGCTGACCAACTACATCCTGCGTGGATGGGTGGAGGCGGCCTTCATCTACGCCATCGTCTATTGGCTGTCGCGCGGCATGTTGCGCATCATCGGCAAGGGAGCTGCTTGAACATGTCCCGTATCCTCTATTTCGGCCAGACGCTGCCAGGGTGCACGTCGCTCTACCGGGCCCAGGCGCTGCGCCGCCTTGGCCACGCCGTGACCATCGTCGACCCGTTCCTGCCGGTGGACCGGCAACTGGGCAACCGGTGGCTGAACGCGGCGCATTTCCGCACCGGCTATCGCGCGCTGCAATGGTCCATGCACGACTGGGTGGCGCGCATCTGCGCCTCGCTGAACGACAACGACACCCCCGACGTGGCGTGGATCGACAGCGGCGAACTGCTGGGCATCGAATGCATTCGGCTGCTCAAGAGCATTGGCGCCGTGACCGTGCTCTACAACCATGACGACCCTACCGGGCCGCGCGATGGCCAGCGCTTTGCCACGCTGCGCCAGGCCATTCCCGAGTACGACGCCTGCGTGGTGGTGCGCGACGAGAACATCGAGGAACTCCGCGCGCTGGGCGCGTCGCGGGTGCTGCGCGTGGATCGCAGCTATGACGAAGTCATGCATGCGCCATTTGCCGATGCCGCCGACATTCCGCCGGCGTTCCGCTCCGAGGTGGCATTCATCGGCACGTGGATGCGCAACGAGAACCGCGACCGCTTCATCGTCGACCTGATCAACCGTGGCGTGCCGGTCTCCGTGTGGGGCGCACGCTGGGGCATGTCGCCGTTCTGGCCGATGCTGCGCCCGTACCATCGGGGCGGCAACCTCGACGGCCGCGACTATGTGGCCGCCATCCAGGGCAGCAAGGTGTGCATCGGCCTGCTCTCGTCCGGCAACCGCGACCTGCACACCACCCGCACGATGGAAATTCCGTACGCCGGCGGCCTGCTCTGCGCACAACGCACGCGCGAGCACGCGGCCATGTTCGACGAGGGACGGGAAGCCGTGCTCTGGAACGACGTGGACGAATGCGCGCACTGGTGCCGCACGCTGCTGGCCGACGACGCACGGCGCGAGTCGATCCGCCAGGCCGGCATGGCGCGCATCCGCGCGAATGGCGCCGGCAACGAGGCGGTGTGCGCAAAGGTGCTCGAGACGGTGCTGCAAACGCGCGGCGCATCCTACAACACGCAGCGCGCCGCGCCGATGCTGGCCGATATCGCCGTCGAGTCCTGAGCGCCCGGTCGGGTGGTCTGTCAGGCCGTGCCGCAAGAAGCAAGAGCCGCATCGCGCGGCTCTTTGTCTTCCTGGCTACCTTCCAGCTGTTGCCTGCACTCAGGCCTGGGCCACGGCTCCGGGCGCGCCGACGATATCGAGCAGGCGCTCCGCAAAGCGGCTGCTCTGGAAGCGCTGCTCGAAGCATTCCAGCGCGCGCTGGCGCATCAGCGTGCGCTCGGCGGCCGGCGTGGCTATCCATTGGCGCAGCGCGCGCTCGGTATCGGCCGCTGTGTCGTCGCAGATCAGCCCGGCCCCGTCGCCCTCGATCTCGCGCCAGATATTCACCTTGTTGGAGATCATCACCGGCACGCCGCAGCCGAGCGATTCGGCCACGGCCACGCCAAAGTTCTCCTGGTGCGACGGCAGGCAGAACACGTCGGCCGCCTCGAAGGCGCCCCATTTGAGATCGCCCTGCAGCATGCCCGTCCACGTCACGCGGTCGCTGACGCCGGCCCGTTGCGCGATGGCTTCGAGCTGGTGGCGCAGCGGCACCTCGCATGGGCCGGCCATGATCAGGTGCAGCGACGGGTCGGTGGATGCCACCGACGCGAAGCCCTGCATCAGCAGGTCGACGCCCTTTTTCTCATGGACGCGCCCCAGGAACAACAGGTTGCGCCGGCCCGCCGTGGCGGGAAACGCCTGCGTGAACGCGGCGTGCATGGCCTGGCGGTTGGCCGGCGGTGGCGACGTGCCGAAGGTGGTCACCTTCTCCCGGCACTGGTACAGGCCGAACGATTCCCGCGCGCGCAGGCGCTCTTCCTCGGCCGTGAACAGCACGGCACGGGCGTCGCGCAAGACCCAGTAGTCGCCCACCGCCCAGTACAGCGCTTTCTTCAGGTGCTTGAGCGGGTACCGGTGCTTGAACCAGGGGTCGAGCATGCCGTGCGTGAATACGTAATAGGGCGTGCGCTGCGGGCGCAGGGCCAGCCAGGTGGCCAGGCTGTGGAACTGCCAGATGCCGTGCACGATGATGACTTCGTACTCGTGCCCGTGCTCGCGCAGCCACCGCAGCAGCCGCATGTTGAAGCCATAGCGCAGCCGCGCCGGGCCCGTGGCGATGACATCGAGCCCGCTGTTGACCACGTAGGGCGCATCGGGCGCATCGTTGCAGCAGATCTGGACGTCGACGCCGCGTTGCGCCAGATACACGTCCAGCTGCCGCAGGCCTTCGATCGGCCCGCCGCCGACGGGATTGATCGAATTGATGACATGTAAAAGCCGCATGAACGAAAGCCTCCCCGCACGCCGGATGATGACGGCAGCTTAGGGCGTGGCTACGGCAGACTCCGTACGCTGCGCCACACACGCGGGCGCCGTGTGGGCCACCGAACGTGCCCTGTGGCTGTCTCGCGCCAATGTGGTGAAACGTACCGAAAGCACGACGCCGCACTTCTACTCTCGCAGTCATCAGGAGCCGGCGTTGCGCCATGCACGCCCATGCGCTCCTCGCATCAGCGTTGGGAGAACTGCGATGTCATCAGGTCGTTTCGCCATCTTCTTCGACGGACAGCGTCGAGCCGCCCTGGCCTCGCTGGGCGTGGCGGTGCTGCTGTCCGCCTGCTCGGCTGCACCAGGCATGCGTATTTCGGATGCCGCCATGCAGGCGTCTGGCGGCGACGCCGAAAAGCCGCCCGAGATCACGCCCATCACGCTGAAGCTCAACGAGGATCTGCGCAAGAGCGCCAAGCCTACCAACGTGGGCGTGGAAGATCTGTTCGGCACGCCGCAGCCCTATCGCGTGGGCCCCGGCGACATCATCTCGGTGGTGGTATGGGACCACCCCGAACTGGTGTTCCCCACGCAGACCTATAGCGTGGCCACCGCGATGGAGATTCCGGTCACCAGCGGCGGCTCGAACATGCCGGGCTATGTGGTGAGCCCCAGCGGCGATATCCAGTTTCCGTATGCCGGCGTGATGCACGTGGCCGGCAAGACCACCAACGAGCTGCGCGAGGAAATGTCGCGCGTGATCTCGCGCGTGGTGCGCAGCCCGCAGATGACGGTGCGCGTACTGGGCTTCCGCAGCCAGCGCGTGTACGTGGACGGCGAGGTCAAGACGCCCGGCACGCTGCCCATCGACGACGCGCCGATGACGCTGGTGGAAGCGCTGAACCGCGCCGGGGGCGTACTGAACCTGACCGGCGACAACAGCCGCATCCGCGTGACGCGCGGCGAGAAGACCTGGTACGTGGACATGCCCGGGCTGCTGCGCAAGGGTGTTGACCCGGCGCGCATCCTGCTGCGCAACGGCGACATCGTGCGCGTGGAGCAGCGCGAGGCCAGCAAGGTCTTTGTCACCGGCGAAGTGGTCAAGCCGATCTCGCTGCTGATGCGCGACGGCCATATGTCGCTGAACGAAGCGCTGGGCGACGCCGGCGGCGTCAACCCGGGTACGTCCAACGCCGGCCAGATCTACGTGATTCGCAAGAGCGAAGGCGGCTCGCCGCTGGTCTACCACCTCGACGGCACGTCGCCGGTGGCACTGGCCGTGGCCGAAGGTTTCGAGATGCAGCCCAAGGACGTGGTCTACGTGGACGCCAACGGCGTGGTGCGCTGGAGCCGCGTGATGAGCATGCTGATCCAGCCGATCACGGGCACGGCTGGCTTCATGCGCTACTAAGGATTGCCGTGACGAAAATCCGTTCGATCCTGGTGGTGTGCCTTGGCAACCGGTGCCGCAGCCCGATGGCCGCCGTGCTGTTGCAGCGCGCGCTGCCGGAATGCCACGTGATATCGGCCGGGCTGGCACCGCCGCTGGACGTGGCCGCCGATCCGCGCGCCGTGAAGCTGCTGTGGCAGGAGGGGCTCGATCTGCGGCCGCACCGCTCGCGCGCCATCGATCACGCCCTGGTCAGCCAGGCGGACCTGGTGCTGGTGATGGAGGCCGACCAGCGCCTGGCGCTGGAAGACATGCATGCGTGCGCGCGCGGCAAGACGTTCCGGCTGTGCGAAGCCATCGATGTCGACGTGCCGGATCCATTCGGCGGATCGCTCGGCATGTTTGCAGTGGTACTTGGGATGATCCGGAACGGGGTCGAAGCATGGTCAACACGCGTTCAAGAGCTTGAGAACGCCAGCGGGTGCGAGGAGTCATCATGAGCAATGTCAGGCAATTCCGGGATCCTTCGGTCGACGTCGAGGAAGGCGGCGAGAAACCGATCGATCTAACCGCTGTCCTGGACACGCTGGTCCGGTACCGCTGGACCTTCCTCCTCGTGGCCGGGTGCATCACCATCCTGGGCATGGTCTACGCCGCGCTGAGCAAGCCCGTGTATCGCGCCGATATCGTGGTGCAGGTGGAAGACACCACCGGCAACAACGCCGCCGGCACCAAGCTCGCGGCCATCTCGCCGGTGTTCGACGTCAAGCCCGCCGCTTCGGCCGAAATGGAACTGCTGCGCTCGCGCATGGTGGTGGGCAAGGCGGTGGACCTGCTTCACCTCGACGTGGTGGCCGCGCCGCGCTACTTCCCGGTGATTGGCTCCGCCATCGCGGCGCGCGCCAGCCAGCTCTCCACGCCGGGCCTGTTCGGCCGTGGCGGTTATGCCTGGGGCATCGAGTCGATCAAGATGGCGAGCCTGACGGTGCCGCCCGAGCTGGAAGGTGCCGAGATCCGCGTGACCAAGCAGCAGGACACCTCGTTCGAGGTGACCTTCCCCAAGGAAGACACGGTGGCGCACGGCAAGGTAGGCGAGCCGCTGACGATCACCACGCGCAAGGGTACCGTGCAGATGCAGGTGAGCCAGCTCGTGGGCAATCCGGGGGCGGTCTACATCGTGCGGCACATTCCGCGCGGCGCCGCCATCGCCTCGCTGCAGACCCGGCTGATGATCGCGGAACGCGGCAAGCAGAGCGGCGTGATTGGCGTGGCGCTGGAAGACAACTCGCCCGTGGCCGCCGCCGCCATCCTGAACGCCATCGCGCAGGAATACGTCGAGCAGAACGTGCACCGCAAGGCCGAGGAAGCGGAGAAATCCCTGCGCTTCCTGGAAAGCCAGATGCCGCAGCTCAAGCAGCAGGTGGAAACGGCCGAGACGCGCTACAACTCGATGCGCAACCAGCGCGGCACCATCGATCTCAGCGAGGAATCGAAGCTGATCCTGTCGCAGTCGGTCGCCATCCAGACCAAGCTGCAGGAGCTGCGCCAGAAGCGCGAGGAACTGGCCACGCGCTTCACCACGAGCCATCCGAGCGTGGAGATCATCGACAGCCAGATCGCCAGCCTCTCCGGCCAGCTTGGCGGCGTGACCAACCGCATCCAGAAGCTGCCTGAAGTGGAGCAGAACGTGCTGCGCCTGATGCGCGACGTCAAGGTCAGCACCGAGCTCTACCAGCAACTGCTCAACGACACCCAGGCCCTGAAGCTGACCAAGGCCAGCAAGGTGGGTACCGCGCGACTGATCGACCCGGCCGACATTCCGCTCGATCCGGTACGGCCGAACCGCCCGATGATCTCGGCAGTGGCCGCCATCCTCGGCCTGATTGCCGCGCTGATGACGGTGCTGCTGCGCCATGTGCTCGACGGCGGCCTGGCCGATGCCGACGAGATCGAACAGCAGACCGGCATGACCGTCTACGCGACGATCCCGTTCAGCAACGCGCAGGCGCAACTGGCGCCGTCCGACGAGACCCACGCGGGCCTGCTGGCCACCGACGCGCCCGACGATCCGGCCATCGAGAGCCTGCGCACGTTCCGCACGGCGCTGCAGTTCGCGCTGCTCAACAGCGGCAACCGCGTGGTGATGATCACCGGCCCGGCGCCGGGCGTGGGCAAGTCGTTCGTCAGCCTGAACTTCAGCGCGATTGCCGCCAAGGCGGGGCGCCGGGTGGTACTGGTGGATGCCGACCTGCGACGCGGCAACCTGAACCACAAACTGGGCCGCCTGCGTACGCCGGGCCTGACCGAAATCCTGACCGGCACGCCGTGGGACCAGGTGGTGCAGCGCGACGTGGTGCCGGGCGTGGACTTCATCGCCACGGGCACGCAGCCGCCGCTGGCCGCCGACCTGCTCGAACATCCGGCAATGGGCGAGCTGATCAACACGCTGCGGCAGCAGTACGACCTGGTGCTACTCGATTCGCCGCCAGTGCTGGCCGCCACCGACGCCACCATCCTGGCCAAGCACGCCGGCGCCGTGTTCGCGGTGGCGCGCGCCGACAGCACCACGGCACGCGAGCTGGTGGCATCGCAGCGCGCGCTGAAGCAGGCGGGCAGCGACATCAAGGGCGTGCTGTTCAACGGCCTGCACGTGGAGGGCCGCTGGTATCGCCCGCACTACCTGTATGGCAAGTACCGCTACATGAGCCAGTACGGGCGCGCCCACGGCAAGCGCGCCTGAAGCGCCAGCCGCACGGCCGCCCGCCGGCCATCGAACCAAATGCTTGCGGGGGCCGCGCGGCGCGCGCCCCCAGGGGAATGACATGAGCGGAATTTCCGTACTGGTGCTGACCAGGAACGAACAGCAAGACCTGCCCGGCTGCCTGCGCAGCGTGGCGTGGTCCGACGATGTGCACGTGTACGACTCGATGAGCACGGACCGCACGCTGGAGATTGCCCGGCAGTTCGGCGCCAAGGTGACGCAGCGGCCTTTCGACAACTGGTCCGCGCATCAGAACTGGGGGCTCAGGAATATTCCGTTCAAGCACGGGTGGGTCTACTACACCGATGCCGACGAGCGCCCCTCGCCCGAGCTGGTGGTGGCCATGCTGCAGGCCGTGGCCAACGCTGGTGACACGGTGGCCTTCCGCCTGGAGCGGCACGATCATTTCATGGGCGGCCGGCTGCGCTACGTTACGCCGTCGCCGTACAACATCCGCCTGTTCCGGCCCGACCGCATCCGCTACGAGCGGCTGTGCAACCCGGTGACGCTCGTGGACGGCCCCACCGCCGACCTGGACGGCGTATTCAACCATTACCCGTTCAGCAAGGGCATCACGCACTGGTACGACAAGCACAATCGCTACAGCACGTTCGAGGCCGAGCAGATCATGCTGAACCGGGCCCAGGGCGCGCAGTTCAGCCTGTGGAGCGCATTCTTCGAAAGCGACCGCAACGAGCGGCGCTTCCACCAGAAGGAACTGTTCTATCGCCTGCCGTTCCGGCCGCTGGTGATGTTCCTGCTGCTCTACGTGGTGCGTCGCGGCTTTCTGGACGGGCGGGCCGGCTTTTCCTACTCGATGCTGCGCGCGTTCTACGAGTACATGATCCTGCTGAAGGAGCGCGAGTTCGAACATCCGGCATGGCGCGAGGCCGGGGTGCCGGAGCCGGCCAATCCGGCCCGGGACGGCGCGGTCACCACGCAGGGCGAGCGCGGCTGACACGAACCGGGCTGGCACCAACCGGGCTGGCACCAACCGGGCTGACACCAACCGGACTGACCCCAGCGCCGGCTGACGATAAAAAAAGCGCGGATCTCCGCGCTTTTTTGCTTCCGGCCGCCGGCCGCTCGTCGATGCGACGGCTCAATCCTGCCGCACGGTCCGCGTACGTGCGCCGATGGGCCGCGCCGGCACGCCGCCGTACACCGTCCACGACTTGGGCAGCGACTTGGTCACCACCGCGCGCGGCGCAACCACCGCACCTTCCGGCAGCGATACGCCGGGCGAGATGAAGGCCTCCGCGCAGATCCAGGCGTAGGGCCCCACGGTGATCGGCGAGGCAATCAGCTGGAAGTTGCTGCTGTTGTAGTCGTGCGAGCCGGCGCACAGGTGGGAGCCCTGCGACACTACGCAGCGCGTGCCCAGGTGGATGTGCGCCATGTTGTAGAGCGTGACGCCGTCCGCCACACCGGCATAGTCTTCGATCGTCAGCTGCCACGGCGCCCAGATCTTCACAGCCGGGTACACGTGCACGTGCGCGCCGATGCGCGCACCGAACGCGCGCAGCAGAAAGCTGCGCCACGCGTGCAGTGACCGGGGGCTCGGGCGGAACAGCAGCAGCCAGGTCCAGTTCCACACCTGCCGCATGACGCGGTTCTGCAGCGTGAAGGACGGGCCAACCGAAGGGTCTTCCTTGGCAACCAGCATGTCTCAGGTCCCGCTGCCGGCCAGCGTGCCATCGAGCGCCGCCAGCGCGTCGTCAGGCTCGCGCGGCGCCGGGGGCGAGTGCGGTCTGGCCAGCTCCTCGATCAGCGCCGCCACGCGGCTGCCATACGTGGACCATCCGCCGATGCTGCGCACGCGCAGCAGTGCGGCGGCACTCATCATCTGCTGTCGCGCCGGATTGTCCGCCAGCGCCTGCATGCGCTCCACCAGCGCGTCGACGTCGCGGATCGGCGCGATGAACCCTTCCTCGCCATCGGTGAACAGGTCTTCACCGCCGGAATTGTGCGTGCCGATCACCGGGCAGCCGCAGGCCAGCGCCTGCGCCTGCACCAGCGCCAGGCCCTCTTCCACGCTGGGCAGCACCATCACGTGCGAGCGGCTCATCACATGCTTGAGCTGCTCCTGCGGCAGGCTGCCGGTGAACACCACGCCGTCCAGCGGCAGGCCGCTGCCGCGCAGCCACGTCATCATCTGCGGATCGCACGAGCCCACGATCTTCAGCCGCTTGGCGCGATGCACGACGCGGGCGAACGCCTTCAGCAGATAGGGCACGCCCTTGCGGATATTCACGCCGCCCACGAACAGCACATCGAACGTGTCGGGATCGGGGTCGGCCACCTTCTGGAAGCGGGTCAGGTTCACGCCATACGGCACCAGCCGCAGTTTCTGCGCCGGCACGCCGGCATCGATGAACGACCGGTAGCTGAAGCTCGACGGCACCGTGATCGCGTCGGCCAGCGCGTACTCGTCCTCTTCGCGGGCGATGGTGCGCGGGTCGATACCCCGGCGCGGAATGCCCCAGATCGCATATTCCTCCGCCAGGATCTCGTCCTGGATGCGGATGTGCGAGGACCCACGGTCGCAGACGAAGCGCGCGCCGCGCGCCTGGACGGTGCGGCCCGCGCGCGCGGCCGTGGCCGACATGCCCACATAGACGTCGCACTCGGGAATATGGCGCGCCACATGGCGGGTAAAGGTTTCCACGTTCCAGTACGACAGCTCGCGCATGAACGCCGGCTCGTAACCCCATCGCGAACCGAGCACGACGCACGGCACATGCAGCCACGGAAACGTACGGATCAATTCCTGGGGCAGGCCTTCGTGGCGCAGCTTGAAGCGCGGGTAGCCGGTGAAGATCGTCAGCGCATGGCCACGGGCATGCAGTTCCCGCGCCAGATCGAAGGTGTGAAACTTACCGATAGTGGACAGCGCTACTTTCATCAAGCTCCCCTTCCTGGTTGTCTTTGGACAGAAATGTCCGCGCCGTCAGTCGCAAGCACACCGCCATGGCCAGTGCCTCGCCGATGATCATCGCCGCCACCAGCCCCATGATGTCGTAGCGCGCGCCCAGCACAAACGCGATGCCGAGCGCCGCCGCGCTCAGCACCAGCGACGCCACGCCCAGCCGGCTGTGCTGGTTGGTCGCCAGCAGAATGACGCGGGGGATATGCCACAGGCCCGCGATGGCGGCGTAGCACAGGAACGCCGCCATGATCGGGGCATGGAACGGAATCTGCCCCTTGGTCCACACCGCCAGCAGCAACGGCGCGCAGAAGTACAGCGCCACGCTGAGCACGATGGCACCCAGCCCGCCCAGCAGCGACGAGCGCCACAGCAGCCGGCGCAGCCGGCGATGCTGCCCGCCGCCGAACATGCGCGCGAACTCGGGCCACAGCGCATGGCTCAGCGTGGACGTGACCTGCACCGCCACGCGCGCCACCGTGCGATAGGTGTTGAACACGGCCACCGCCGCCGGGCCCAGCAGGTGGGCGGTCAGCAGCGTGAAACCCTGGAAGCTCAGCGCATTCGAGATCGGGAAGGCCATGAACGCGATCGACGGCCGCAGCATGGCACGCACCTCGCCCCAATCCGCCTCGCGCATGCCCCATGACAGACCTGCGCGGGTGCTGGTGCTGGTGCGGCTTACCCACAGCAGCGTCAACACGCGCACCACCAGCATGCCGGTGGCCACGGCCGAGAAGGTGCCCACCGCCAGCAGGCCGGCGATGCCGCCCAGCCATTCGGCCAGGCGCGACGTCACGTTGAGCGACATGCCCACCGCGTAGCGATTGGTCGCCAGGAACGCGGCGCCCGACAGCCCCGCCCCGATCGACAGCAGCACGCTGGCCAGCAGCGCGGCCAGCGCCATGCGCATGTCCAGGCCGTCCAGCATCGACACCGGCAGCAGCAGCGCGCCCGGGATGGCCAGCCCGGCAATGGCCAGGCAGGTCAGCAGGATGAACATCTGGGCGCTCTGGAACACGCGGTTCGCGGCGGCCATGTTGCCGGCGCCGGCCAGCATGCTCATGCGGTTGCCGGCCACGGTCACCATGCCCACGTCGGCCATCGACAGATACGACGGAATGGCGGAGATCACGAGCCAGGTGCCGTACGTCTTGATGTCCCAGTGACTCAGGTAGATCGGCAACGACACCAGCTGGATGGCGATGTTCGCCATCTGGTCGTAGGTATTGGCACCGATGCCGGCTATGACGCGCTTAACGATCGGAGTCATCGGTCAGTTCTTTCCGTTTGCTGTGCGGACGGGGCGTCTGTCCGCCCGTGACCGCAGCATGCCCGGGAGCCGCCGGGCAATCTGTTCGATGTCCCACACGCCGGCGGCGAGTGCGGCACTGGCACTGGCAGGGGGTGGGGGGCCGTGGTGCCGTGCCATGTGCGGCGCCGCCTATTCGGCCGAGGCTGCCGGCATCGCGGCAGCCGTCATCGCTTCGCCACGCGCGGCTTCGGCCACGGTGCCCTGGCGTCGCAGGTTCTGCATCAGAAAGGCCAGGAACGTCTCGCGGCTCGGCGCGAGGACCATCGCGTGATCGAGCTGGGCGCAGCGGTGCGCGCCGATGCGCGGCAGGTCGTGCAGATACTGGAAGCCCGCGCCAAAGCAGCGGCCGGCCAGTTCCAGGCCGTCGTCCGCCACGCCATAGAGCAGGTCCAGGTGCACGCCACGCCGGCTCAGCCGCGCCATGCCGTCGCGCGCGAAGTCGCCTTCGGCGTCGGCCGCCGCAGCCGGTGCGGGGGCGGCAGCGGGCGCGTGGGTGACCAGCCGGCGCACGCGACGCGTCATCGCTTCGGCAATCTGCCTGACCGGCACGTCGCCCCGCATCAGGCGCTGCCAATGCTGCGCGCTGCGCAGCGCAAACAGCCAGTCGCGCAGCGTAAGCCCGCCCTCCGCCTGCGTGGCGTCGTCTTCATCGCGCCACAGGAATTTCAGGGCGTTGGCCATCACCACGCCGGTGACGTGCGGATTCGACAACGCGGTCTGGAAGCTCAGGTAGGCACCCGAGCACACGCCGGCCATGACGATGTGCGGATAGCCGCGTGCATGCGCCCAGTCCACCGCGGCGCTGACGTCGGCACGCGGACGCGGCGCGTATGCGCGCGGCACCGCCATGTCCCGCGCCGCGCCCGGGCTGTCGCCCAGCGTGGAAACGTCGAGGCGCAAGGCCGCAAACCCGCGCCGCGCCAACGCGCGCGAGAGCAGCACGAAGGCACGGCCATCGCCCACGTGATGGCTGCCGCCGGTGTTCGGGAAGATCACCACGGCCGCCGGGCGCGGCGCGTCGGCGGGATCGCACAGCACGCCAAACTGCTGGCCGCCGTCGATCCACACCGAATGCTCGAGCACGCCATCCACGGCGAAGCTCACCGTCTCGCCGTGGGGCGCGATGGATGTAGCGGACGTGGCCTGCTCCGGCGCCGTAGCATGGGGCGCGAGCCACTGCACCACGTTGCGCCAGGCCGCCTCCGGCACGGCCGAATGCTCGGGCGACTTCATCATCAGCCGGCTGTCGAGAAAGTCCTGCACCGTCACCTCGGCGCCGGCCTGCTCGTAGTGCCGAGCCAGCGTGGCCACCTTCGACATGGCGCCCGGCGCATCGTCGAGCAGCAGCACGCGTGGCGCGGGCGCCCCGGGCCGCCGATCCAGCCGCAGCGCGCCAATCTCGCGCATGGCCTCGGCCGCCAACCGGTATGACAGCACTTCCAGCCCCTCGTCCTCGGACGCCGGCAGCGCGTCGCCCGCGCCGCCGTGTTCCGGCACGAAGAACGCGGTCAGGGCCCGCAATTCACGCAGATAGCAGCGCCCATTGACGACGGGCGCCATCAGCACCAGCGCGGCCGGCGCATCGCGCTGCGCGGCGGCCATGGCCTCGGCGGCCAGCACGGCCAGCGTGGCGCCGAAGCGCCATCCGCACAGCACCACCTGGTCCACGCCGGCCAGCGACCGTAGCTGCGCGCTGGCCGCCACCACGTTCTGCACCGCGCGCGGCACGAAATCGGGCTCGCCGCCCTCGCCCGCCGCATCGCCGGTGCCGAAGTAGTCGAAGCGCAGCACCGGCACGCCGGCCGCCGCCAGATCGTCGGCCAGGTGACGCAGGCCGCGATGGGCCCACATGGCCTCGTGCAGTTGCGGCGCGCACAGCACCACCCCCGTGGTGCCGCCGCCGGTTTGGCTGGCATGGCCGGCTGCCTCGTGCAGCCAGCCGGTGCATCCGTCGAACATGACCCGTTTCATAAGACACCTGCTCTGTTATCAGGATCGTAGGACGAAGGGCCTGGCGTGTGCGCCACGCAGAAACGGGTACGCCCCGCGACCCGGGCGGGGCGTCCTCGCTCACGCCTTGCCGTGATCGAGCGCGGCCGGTGCGCGTTCCAGCCTCGGTACAGAAGGCATCGTCAGCGGCATGCCCAGGTACGGGTTCATGGTGCCGAACTCGGCCTGGTTGCTGCGCTTCGGCGTAACGCCGTTCAGGATGCCGCCGGACAGATTGGCGCGCGCACGCGCCAGCCGCTTGAGTGACTCGTCCACCTGGTCGGGCAGCGTCGACCCCGCACGCAGCACCATCAGCGTGCCGCCCACGATGTTGGCCACCAGCGCGGCGTCGGCCACGGCCAGCACTGGCGGGGTGTCGATCAGCACCAGGTCGAACCGCTCGCCGCAGGCTCGTACGCAGTCGGCAAAGCTCGCATGCATCAGCAGCTCCGACGGGTTGGCCGGCGGAATGCCGGCCGGCAGCACCGAGAGCCCGTTGACCACGGTGCGCTGCACGGCCTCGGGCAGCGGCACATGGCCCGCCAGCACGTCGGCCAGGCCCACGTCGGTGGGCAGGTCGAACCAGCTCGCCACCTTGCCGCGCCGCAGGTCGGCGTCGATCAGCAGCACGCGCTGCCCGGCCTCGGCAAACAGCACCGCCAGGTTGACCGACGCGAACGTCTTGCCGGCTCCTGCCGTGGGGCTGGTCACGGCCAGCACGCGCTGGGGCGCTTCGCGCAGCATGAAGTGCAGCGCCGCGCGCACGCTGCGCAGCCCCTCCACGGCCATCGAGTGGGGTGCGTTGCGGGCCAGCAGGAACTGGTCGTGCAGCCCCAGCCGCAGCAGCCGCTCCGCGCCGTCGAGGTCGTCGTCGCGGTTCTCGGCCAGTTCATCCTGGCTGACGAGCGCGTGGCCCGGCTGCTGCGTGAGCAATCCGGTGACCTGCGCGTGCACCGACTTGGTCCGCGCGTCGACCAGCTTCTCCAGCGCCATCTGCTCGGGGCTGTACACGATGTCGCCCAGCATCGGCAGGCCCAGCCGCAGCTCGGCGTCGTTGGCGGAATCGAGCGTCGGCTTCACGCGCTGGCGCACCGTCACGCAGGCCATGGCCAGGCACAGCCCCATCAGCGCACCCACCGTGGTGGCGGGCCAGGCGCCCAGCCCCACCGGCCGCACCGGCACCAGCGCGCTGTCCAGCACGCGCACCTGGCCGGTGCGATCGAGCTGCAGCAGCGATAGCTGCTCGGACTTGTTGCGCAGCGTCATGTACATGTCTTCGGCCACCTTCACGTCGCGGGTCAGCCCGACAGACTCGCGCTCGGTGGCGGACAGGTTCTGGTAGCGCGAATCCATGTCCTTGCGCTCGCGCACGAGCTGCTGGATCTGGTTGTCCACCGTCTTCACCTCGTTGGCTTCCTCGGTGAAGCGTTGCAGCAGCTTGGTGCGCTCCAGCTTCAGCAGCGCGATCTGGCGCTGGTAGTCCATGCTGCCGGACAGGTACGACTGCGCGTCCTGCGTGGGCGTCATCGAACCGGCCTTGGAGCGGTAGCGCGTCAGCGCGCTCTCGGCGCGCTCCAGTTCGGCCTTCACGCGCGGGATCTCGGCACCCAGAAACGCCAGCGTCGCGGCGGTGTCGTCGCGCCGTTGCGTGGCCTGGTTGCCGATGAACGATTCCGTGATGCCGTTGACCAGCGCGGCGGCGGCCGTGCGGTCACTGGTGCGCCACGAGATGCTCACGGTGCTGGCGTCGCCCGGCTGCATCTCGATGCGCAGCGCGTTGGCCACCTCGTCGATGGTCTGCACCAGGTCGTGCCGCGTCAGCACGAAGCGCGTGCCGGGCCGGGCCTCGATCTCCGAGACCGTCAGCGCCACGCCGTTGGCCTCCGCGCGGGCGCCGACGGTGCCCGTCAGCAACTGCACGTCGCGGTCATAGAGCCGATAACCGTCGTTGGGCAGCACTTCCAGCGTCAGCGGCTGGTTGAGCAGCCGCTCCGGCACGGCCAGCTTGTCTACCGCAATGCGCTCGCCGCCCCAGGCGTAGCCAAGCGCTTCGGGCCAGGGCGACACGATGTTGCCGGGCCGGGCGAAGTGCGCCACCAGCCCGCCGATCAGCGGGGCGCGCAGCGGCTGCGCGGTGATATCGAGGTGCAGGCGCTCCACCACCGGCGCCACTACCGTACGGCTGCGCAGCATGCCCGTGTCCAGCGGCACGGCCGGAGCCTGCATGTTGGCGGCCGCGTTGCGCGCCTGCGCCGCGCCTTCTCGCGGCTGCAATACCTGCACCAGCGCCGTGGCGCTGTACACCGCTGGCTGGGACACCGCGCACACCCACGCCACGGCGGCGCCGGCCAGGCCCGCGCCGAGGATCCAGCCTGCATGGTCGAGCATGGCACGTCGTGCCCCGCCCCCCGTTGCACCAGGCGTGGCCGCTTCGGCCGTTCCGGCGACACCCGCAAATGCCATCTTGTTCACGACGTTCCCCCTGCCTCGATACCTGCTTACCCGTGCGGACGCGCCTTTGCCTACTTGCGCCCGTAGTTGTCGTCGACTCTTACGATGTCGTCTTCGCCCAGATAGGCGCCCGACTGCACTTCGATGATCTCCAGCGGCGTCTTGCCCGGGTTTTCCAGCCGATGCAGCGTGCCGATCGGGATGTACGTGGACTGGTTCTCGGACAGGATGCTCACGGTCTCGCCGCACGTCACGCGCGCCGTGCCGCGTACCACCACCCAGTGCTCGGCGCGGTGGTAATGCATCTGCAGCGACAGGCTGGCGCCGGGCTCCACCACGATGCGCTTCACCTGGAAGCGGTCGCCGTGGTCGATCGAGTCATAGCAGCCCCACGGCCGCTGCACCTTGCGATGGTTGACCACCTCGCTGCCGTGCTCGGCGCGCAGCCGCTCCACCACGTTCTTCACGTCCTGCACGTGCGCCTTGTCCACCACCAGCACCGCATCGGCCGTCTCCACCACCACCACGTCGCGCACGCCCACGCAGGCAATCAGCCGGCCTTCGGAATGCGCCAGGCACGACGTTGCGCCGTCGAACACCACGCGGCCGCGCGCCACGTTGCCGGCGGCGTCCTTCTGGGCGATATCCCAGATGGCGGCCCACGAGCCCACGTCGGACCAGCCCGGGTCCATCGGCACCAGCATGGCGGGCACGTCGGGCAGCGCCTCGATCTTCTCCATCACCGCGTAGTCGATGGAGTCCGACGGGCAGGCCGCGAACGCTTCCTTGCACAGGCACAGCGCATCGCCCTTGGCCGCGCGCTCGGCGGCCGCGTAGGCGGCGCGGCACTGTTGCGCCATGTCGGGCTGCAGCTGGTCCAGCGCGCGCAGCCAGACCGACGCACGCACCACGTACACGCCGCTGTTCCACCAGTAGTCGCCAGACTCCACGTAGGCCTGCGCCAGTTCCAGATGCGGTTTCTCGACGAAGCGTTCGAGCGGCAGCGCGCCTTCCTGCGAGACCTTGCCGGTACGGATGTAGCCGAAGCCGGTCTCGGGCGCGTTCGGGCGCACGCCCAGCGTCACGATGGCGCCGCGGTCGGCGTGGCGCACGGCCACCGCCAGCGCGGCCCGGAATGCGTCCGCGTCCTGCACGGCGTGATCGGCCGGCGTGGCAACCAGCACCGCATCGCCGCCCTCGCCGGCATTGGCCGCCGCGTGCAGCGCGGCCATCGTCAGCGCCGGGGCCGTGTTGCGTCCGCATGGCTCGGCCAGGATCTGCACCGGCTTGCCGCAGCGTTGCATCATCGCGGCGATCATGAAACGATGTTCCTCGCCGCACACCACGATCTGCGGCGCCTCGCCGGCCACCGGGCGGCCAGCCATCTCGGCCAGGCCTTCCAGCCGGCGCGCGGTAGCTTCCAGCAGCGTGTTCTCGGCCACCAGGTTCAGCAGTTGCTTGGGGTGCTGCTCGCGTGACAGCGGCCACAGCCGCGTGCCGGAACCGCCGGCCAGAATCACCGGCTGCACCAGCGTCTGGCGCACGGGCGCCGCCGCCGCGCCAGCGCCCGGGGTATCGAGCATGGTCGGGACGGCGGCGGAGGGCCGGTGGGTCCCTCGGTGCGGAATTCTCATCATGACTCCTGCTGGTGCCTGCATGGCGGCAGGCCGATGTATCGACCTGTCGACCCGATCAATGAAGCGGGAACTCCGGCAACCAGGCTCATCGCGGTACACGCCACAGACGCGCGCGTCCGCACCCTGGCCAGAGTGGATGGGGGCAGTTTAGGAATCTGCTTCGGCAGCGCTCTGTTCGATTCCGCACACGCTGCCCGCCGGGCCGTTGCCCCGGCGCCGCAACCGCGGCTCTGTTGCCCAACGTACCGATGCAGCGGCCCCGAACCGCTCCAATGCAGGTGGCCACGCACGCGCCTGGCCGCCCGGCGCCGCGCCGGTTGCGATCCGAACACGGAGGACAGGAGATGGAGCACAGCACAGCCAACGCCCTGGCACCCACACCGGCCACGCCCGGCGCGCAGGCCGCGCGGCCCGTGGTGGCGCCGCAGCGCCTGTTGCACGGCGAGACGTCGATCTGGCAGGAAACCAACTGCTACATGGACCTGTGGATCGAGGTGCTGTACGGCTGGCACCTCGACCCGCGCGCCGCGCTGCCGTTCACCGTGGCGCAGGATTACGAAGGCGACCACTTCACCTTCTTCAAGTATCCCCAGGCCGACCTGGAACTGCTCTACGGCACGGTGGTGCAGGAAAGCGCCATCTACGACACGCTGGAGGCGCACATTGCCGAGCAGGTACGGCGCGGCCACGTAATGCTGGTGGAGGTGGACAGCTTCTACCTGCCCGATACGCGCGCCACCGCCTATCGCACGGGCCACGTGAAGACCACCGTCGCCATCGATGCGATCGACCCGGCGGCGCAGACGCTGTCCTACCACCACAGCCTTGGGCACTACACCGTGGATGGCGAGGACTATCGCGGCCTGATGCGACTGGACCCCGCACTCAGCGCCAACGGCAACATCCTCTTTCCGTACGCCGAATGCGCCAAGCGCGTGCGTGCGCCGCTGCAGGGCCGCGAACTGGCCAATGCCGTGGCGCAGCTGATGCGCCGGCACCTGGGCCGGCGTCCCGCGCGCAACCCGGTGGCGCGCTGGCGCGAGGAATTCCCGGCGCACGTCGACACCATCCTGGCGCGCGGCGATGCCTACTTCCATCACTACGGCTTCAACCTGCCGCGCCAGCTCGGCGCCAACTTCGAGATGCTGCACCACTGCCTGAGCTGGCTCGGCGAGCACGGCTATCCGGTGCCGCCGGCCGTGCGCGACGCCGCCATGGCCATCGCGTCCGAATGCAAGGTGCTGCAGTTCCGCCTGGCCCGTGCCGTGGCGCGCCGCCGCGCCGATGCCTGTACCGACTGCCTGACCAACCTCGAAGCGGCCTACGACACCACGCTTGCCGGTCTGCTGGCATCGTTCGGGAGCATCGATCCGGCGCACGGCTGAAGCCGCGCACGGAAAAACATCACGCCCCGGACGCGCGCGCCGGGGGCGCGTGACGTGCGGGGCGTGCTTCATTTGAGCGCGGCAGTGTTCAGGCGTGCGCCAGGGACAAGGCCGGCAGCAGGCGGTCGTATTCGCGCTTGACGAGCTTGTAGCACTCGCAGGAGTGGTGCTCCAGCCCGCAACGGTCCAGCACGGTGATATGGCCGCGGCTATGGTGGATCAGGCCCAGGTCTTCCAGCTTGCCGGCGGCCTCGGTCACGCCTTCGCGCCGCACGCCGAGCATGTTGGCGATGACCTGTTGCGTGATCACCAGCTCGTTCGTGTTCATGCGGTCGATGGCCAGCAGCAGCCAGCGGCACAGCTGCTTGTTCAGCGAGTGATGGCGGTTGCAGGCCGCGGTCTGCGCGATCTGCGTCAGCACTGCCTGCACGTAGAGCAGCGTCACGCGTTGCAGCGCCGGCAGGTGGCCCAGCTCGCCGCGCAGCACGCGCGCCGGAATGCGATAGGCAAACCCGGGGCTGCGCACTTCCACACGGCTCGGCATGGTGTCGCCGCCGGTGACCACCGGAATGCCGACCAGCCCTTCGTTGCCCACCGCCGCGAACTCCACCGTGGCGCCGTCTTCCAGCAGCGACAGCAGCGACACGACCGAGGTGGTGGGGAAGTACACGTGCACGATGCGCTGGCCCGAATCGGTCAGCAGTTCCCCTGCACGCAGGCGGACCAGTTCGAAGTGGCGCGACAGCGCGTCCCATTCATGACGCGGCAGTGCATTGAGCAGGTGATTGACATGCAGGTCCGACCGATGCGTGATCATTGCTTTCTCCTTGTGACCCTTGGAGCCATGACATCGGAACGCCGCAGTACCTGCGAGACGCGTGACCCGACATCGCCGCTCCACCCTTTATCAGCTAGCTTGCTGGCGAATGCCTGGCAGCCTTGTGGCCGCCACCCGTGAATCTTTTCGAAGCGCCAATTGCCTGTACTTGCGCTTTCGTTGTTGTCTGTATTAAGTGCCATGGCGCACAGAACGGACAGTAGGCAGACGGATAGGTCTGGCCGTCATGCTTTGGTAGGTTGGATGTAGGCAAACGGGTGAGAAGGCTCGCCGGCCGGAGGGCGGCGCGCATGGGCCGCGTGGCGGAGAGAAATGGGTCCTGCCGCGCCAGGAGCCGTCCGGCGGGCAGGATGAGGAGGGATGAGATCAGCCGTCGTAACTGACCGGGCGGATTGCGTTGAGCGCAGATACCTCGCCCGAAGGGATGGCGTGGGCGGCGGCACCCCCCACGGCATCATGCATCAGGCGGATACGGCGCGACTCGCCCGGCCCGAGGTGGAACCAGTCGGCCTCCGGCAGCCACGCGTGGTCGTCCACATGGACCCAGCGCGCGAAACGCTGCGCCGTGACGGTGAGCCACCAGACGCCGTGCTCTTGCGCCACGCTGGCGCTCAGGCCCGGGTCCAGCAGCGCATCGGCGCGCCGGTCGTGCAGGTAGACGGACTGGCTGAGCAACCGGTTGCCTGCCGGCACCTCGGCCACGTCGGGGGCGTCGCTAACTGCGTCGCTGCCTGCGTCGCTGCCGGCGTCGCTGCCATGGGGCGCGGCGTCGTGCAGCGTGGCCAGTACCACGTCGTGCGCGGGCGGCCCGAAGCGGTAGGCGTAGGTGAAATCGAAGAAGTGATCGAACAGCTCCGCCGCCACCAGCCGGCGCGCTTCGCGCGGTGCCAGCGTCAGTGTGCGCACCGCCTCGGCGGCCACCGCCTGGCCATCGCGCAGGCAGCGCAGCGTGAGCCGCACCGTGCGCGGCAGCGCCGTTTCGTTGATCAGGTGCACGTGCAGGCCGTTCAGCCCCTCATCCGTCAGGATGACCTGCAGCGGCTGCCAGACCTGCCGCAACGCATGCCAGGCCGATTTGGGCCGCGCCTGCGCGTCGACGATGCCCCAGCCGGCCCCGGGCAGCAGGTCCTGCAGCTGCCAGACCAGCCCGCCCTGGCAGGTGGAGCCGGTGCGCCGCCATTCGCCGAACACCTCGGTCATGATCTCGGCCACCACCGCGCGCGACAGCGCCAGGTAGCGCGCCGGCCGTTCGTAGCGCAGGCGCGGCGGATCCACGTCGTACAGCGCGCGCAGATAGAAGTCGCGGATATCCTCGAAGTCCCACCCGGCGCCGGCATCGCGCGGCACGCGCGCCTTCCAGCGCGGATCGTGGAACGGTTGCGAGAGGCCGGCCTCCGCCAGCGTGCGCGCGCACGGCACATTGGCAAAGGCCAGGCATTCGGACGTGAAGCGGACATTGGCCAGCCGCGCGTCGGAGAGCGGACGCTGGTACGCGCCCACGCCGTAGTAGTGCGACACGCCCGCATCGGCCTGGAACGGCCACGCGCCCTCGCTGGGCGAGTTGCGCACATAGACCACGTCGGGACGATGCGCCGCCACCAGCGCCGGAATCAGCGTGTCGAACAGCGGCTGGCGCCATGCGCCGCGCGGGGCGCCCATCATCGCCGCCTGCTGCTCGGCCTCGCTGCCGCCGCACAGCACCGCCAGGCTCGCGTGCGCGCGCGTGGAAGTCAGCCATTGCGACACCTCGCGGCGCGCGTCATCCATCAGCGCGGCACTGGCGCTGGTCTCGCTGCCGTAGTCGAAATTGGCGAACATGAAATCCTGCCAGACCATCAGGCCCAGGGCATCGCACTGGCGGTAGAACGCCTCGCCCGGATAACACGTCACGCCGCTCACCCGCACCATGTTCGCGCCGGCATCGCGCGCCAGTTGCAGCCAGCGCGCCACGGCCTCGTCCGTATCGGCCAGGCCGGGCAGATCGTGGCTGGACACGCAGGCGCCGCGACAGAACACGCGCTCGCCGTTCACGCGCAGCCCGAACGCGCCCGGCTCGCCGTCGCGGTCCTCGGTGATGGTACGGAACCCGACGTTGCCGCAGGCCAGCACATGGCCGCCGACGCTCGCGTCGACGTGGTACAGCGCGGGCGTGCCATGGGTGTGCGGCCACCAGCGCTGGACGTGGGCCACGCGCAGCGTGCCGGCCAGCGTGTGCGGGCCGCTGCGGTGCAGCTCACCGTGCCATACGGCATGGTCCGGCCCGATGGCCGAGAACGCGCCGTGCGCCGGTGCGGCACCGGGAAAATGCAGTTGCGCCTCGACCACGCCGTCGCTGCCTTCGATGCGGGCGCTCAGCTCCGCGCGCACGCCGTGCGTGGGATCGGTGCCGGCCGGGTCGAGCAGTTCGATATCGCGCCATGGTCCCACCGCATGCACGGGCGGGCACCAGCCCGGCATATGCCCCAGCAGCGTGGTGCGCACGGTGCGCAGCGAGGGCGGCTGGATCATGCGCGGCTTCCAGCGCACCGGGCCGCGTTGCGTGCGCAGCCACGGGTGCATCGCGCGGAAGCACAGGTGCAGCACGTTTTCCGCGCCGGCCAGTTCCACTTCCACCTGGTGCGCCGCGAACATGTGGTGCGTGGTCAGCACCTTCACGCCGTTGAGCCAGACCTCGGCAATGGTGGCCAGGCCATTGCAGCGCAGCAGGCGACGTCCGCTGCCCGAGAACTGCAGCCGGTACCAGTAGTCGTGCTGGTGCAGCGGCGGCGGGGCGGTGTCGTCCCAGCGCCGGGCCGCGCGCAGTGCGGCGGCCACCGTGCCGGGCACCGGTGCCGGCAGCCAGTGGCCGGTGTCGGACAGCTCGCCCGGATGCGCGGCCGCGTTGGCGAAGGTCTCCAGCAGGGTCCAGTCGCCTTCCAGCCGCGACGGGCCCACGGCCACGCCGGGCCGCAGGATGGGCAACAGGGCCGGTTCCGGATGGCGTGCTGTCATGTGACGGTCTCCCCGAAATGGCTCGCCAGCGCGGGCACCGTGCCCTGGTAGGCCAGCTCCAGCTGCTCCAGGCAGTCTTCGCAACTGTCGGGCTTGTGGCTGATCACCGCGCGCATCAGGCGAAACTGCATCACCATCGCCTCGGACGCCATCGTGTAACACGCTTCGGCCACGGTATCGGGTAGCGTCTGCCCGCGCAGCACCAGCCAGCGCACATAGCGGCCGAGCAGTTCGAAATTGGCGCCCAGCTGGCGCAGCACGCTGGCGGCGTAGATCTGGAAGTTCGGCTCGCCGCGCGCCATCAACTGCTCCAGGTGCGCCGGGAAGGCGGCACGGAACGCCTGGATCGGGTTCTCGCGCGGGCGCCGCGCCAGGTGTCCGCGCAGCAAATCCACCGAGGCCCGCAGCAGCGCGTCTTCCGTGAGCGCCGGAAAGCGGCGCCGCACCACCTCGGCCTGCGGAAACGTGGCCACGCCCCACATGGTCTCGTGGGCGGGCGTGCGGAAGATGGCCAGGTAATCGTCGCCGCTGGCGGTGTGATAGCCGTCGTGGTGGTAGTAGCCCACCGCCGTGGCGTCGGGCACCAGCACATCGATGGCGATGCACGCGCGCGCATGCTGGCGCCGATAGGCGCTGACCGGCTGCGGCAGCTGGTAGCTGTCCACCTCCAGCAGCACTGCGTTGCCGCGGTTGGTCTGCGCCGCCACATGCGCCTCGAGCCGGCCATAGGTCGACAGCTCGTCCTTGACGATGCCGTACAGCCGTTCCAGATCCGCCGACGGAATGTTCGACGACGTGAACTGGTCGCCTTCGAAATCCAGCGTGACGGTAAATGGCAAGGCTGCGATGGGCTCGAAGTCCCACCCATGCAACAACTCGACCCACAGGTCGATATGACGGTTGGCGTGCGACCAGACCGGGTTGCCGCCATGCAACGCATGAGCGCCGCCGCGTGTGCGTACAGCCTTGCCGTCTCCGTACATTTACACGTCTCCCAGCGTCTCGCGCACCGGGCGCGGCCACGTTGCGGGGTCGAGCCCGTGGTGCTTGAGCAGCGCCAGCACCAGCCGTTCAATGCCAAATCCCACGCATCCGGTATGCGCCACGCCGCCATCGGCCAGGCCGATATGCCAGAGCGCCCCGAAGTGGTCCATGTGATAGTTGAAGCTCATGCAGGCGGTGGGCGGCGCGCCGTCGTTGACCGGAATCAGCAGCTCGAACTTGAGCTTCAGCTCGCGCTGGCTGTCCGCCACGATCTTGCCGCCGCGCCCGAAGAACGGGTCGTTGGCCACGTCCACTTCCACCGGCAGCTGCAGCGCTTCGGCCAGCGCCTGCCCGCGCTCCATCCACAGCTGGCGGAACGCCACGATGCGCTCGGGCGAACCCAGGCACACGTACTCGCGCTGGCGGAACAGCTGCATGCGCGTGGGCTCCAGCGACGGCTCGTGCCGGTAGCAGTACGACAGCACGTCCACCACCTTGCCGGCCTCGGGCAGCGGCCCGCGCTTTGCCACCACCGGATAGATCGGATAGCAGGCGGCCGGCGTCAGCACCACGCCGGTGAACTCCTGCTGGTCGGTCCAGTCTTCCTTGTCGTCGATGCGGGCCAGCAGGCGCCGGTGGCCGCGATCGTCGCCGCAAAAGCTGTGGATGGTGCCGGCCAGGTTCGGAAAGCTCTTCAGGTACTCGCTGGTCTCGAAGTCCTGCCGGCCCATTGCCGGCGGAAAGCGCAGCACTTCGGCCTGCTGGTCGGCGCCGATCCGCGTGATGGCCAGGTTCAGGCCGTCGGCGACGGCTTCGAACCGCGCACTGCGGCCATACAGGCCCTTCACGCCGGTCTCGATCAGCAGCCCGGCGGCCAGCAGCGTTTGCAGGTAAGTTGGCGTGGCGAAGGTGGCAGGCGTGGCGACATCCGTGCCGGCGCCGCCGCCGGTGGCTGCCTCGGTCAATGCATGAGCATCCATGGCTGGCTCCTCAGGAACGATCGGCCAGCAGCAGGTTGGCCGTATTGGTCTGGATGCGATCGTTGTTGATCATCAGCGGCGCCGACCACAGGTCTCGCAGGTGGCGGCCCAGGCTGAACGGCGTGCCGTGCTTGTAGCCGGCCATGCCGCATACCAGCAGCGCCTGCTGCACCACTTCGAGCGCCATCGTCGACATGGCCGTCTTGAGCCCGTTCATCTCGGCCGCCAACGCAAACGCCGCCGAGACCGACGCGCCGGCATGGCGCGCGCGCTGGCGCTCCAGCGCCATGTTCACGCGCGCTTCCATCATCTGCAGCAGGCTCACCGCCTCGGCCACGCGCGTGGCCGACGGCGGCAGCTGGCCCGGACGCGCGCGCGCCTGCCCCTGGAAGAAGGTCTTGGCGCGCGACACCGCGTCGCCGGCAATGCCGAGCCACAGCGCGCTCCACAGGATGTGCGAGACCGGCGTCATGGTGGCGTCGGCGATCTCGCCGAACGGCACCGGCAGCACCTGGTCCACCTGGCCCGTGGCTTCGAGCCGGAAGCCGTTGCTGCACGTGCCGCGCATGCCCAGCGTGTCCCACGTGTTCAGGCTCTGCAGCGTGTAGTCGGCCTTCAGCGCGCAGACCAGCACCTGGTCGGACGGCGCGGCATCGGCATGGCGCCGCGCGGTGATCAGGATGCCGTCGGCATGCGCGCCATACGAGATCGTGGGCGCCATCTTCAGCAGGTGGAACCGCTCGCCTTCCACGTTGACCGCGCAGCCGCTGCTGCGCAGCGCGCCGCCGATGGCTTCCTCGGACGTGGCCGAGGCCAGCAGCAGTTGCTCGCCCGCCACGCGCGACAGCATCTGCCGATGCCAAGGGCTGCCCATGCCGTGCTCGAGCAGGCAGGCCACCTGGATCTGATGCATCGCGTAGATCATGCCGGTGGAGGCGCACATTTCGCCCAGCACGCGGCCGATGGCCGCCACCGTGGCCAGCGGCGCGCCGCTGCCGCCCAGCGAGGCCGGCACCATCGCGCCGAGCAGACCCTTCTCGCGCAGCACCTCGAACGCCTCGTGCGGAAAGCGCGCCTCGTGGTCCACGGCATCGGCAAAGCGCTGGGCCACCGCGGCGGCCTGGCGCGCCTTGGCAATCAGTTCGTCGGCGTTGCCGGCCGCGGGGTTGGCATGGGCCAACGCCACCTTGGCGGTTCTCACGCTGCCTCCTGCTGGCGGCGGATGGCCTCGACCGCTGCTGCCAGCGAATCGACGCTGCGGAACAACTGCCGCGTCAGCATCTGATCTGGGATCTCGATATCGAAAGCGTTTTCGAGCGCCAGCATGACGTGCACGGTGGCCAGCGACGAGAGCCCCGCCGCGTAGAGGTCATCGTTGTCGGCCAGCGTGGCCAGCGGCACATCGAGGCGGGCCACTTCGCCCAGGATATTGCGGATGGTTGTTTTCATGATGTCTCCGATACGGTGCGACGGGCTCCATTCCAGAGCGTTTGCGCGGCCGGCTCGGTGCGATGTCGCACCAACGGCGTGCCGTTGCGTCGCCCCGCCTCAATAGGCCGCCGCGCCTGTCCAGCCATGGAAGGCTGTGCGCACGATGATGCGAAGGTCGAGCTGGAACGACCAGTGCTGGATGTAGTAGATGTCGAACTCGATGCGGCGCCGCATCTTCTCGATCGTGTCGGTCTGGCCGCGCAGGCCGTTGATCTGCGCCCACCCGGTGATGCCGGGCTTTACGCGGTGGCGCAGCATGTAGCGGTCGATCAGTTCGCGGTAGATCTCGTTGTGTTCCATGGCGTGCGGACGCGGCCCCACCACCGACATCTCGCCGCGCAGCACGTTGAAGAACTGCGGCAGCTCGTCCAGGCTGGTGCGGCGCAGGAAGGCGCCCACCCGGGTCACGCGCGGGTCGTTGCGCGTGGCCTGCGTCACGCGATGGTCGTGGTGCATCCGCATGGTGCGGAACTTGTAGACGTTGAAGGGGTGGCCGTCGATGCCGAGCCGCTGCTGGCGGAACAGCACGGGCCCCGCCGACGACAGCTTGACCATGGCCGCAATCAGCAGCAGCACCGGGCTCAGGCCGATGATGACCGCGAGCGCGAACGTGCGGTCGAAGCTGGCCTTGACCAGGCCCGTCACGCCGGACACCGGCGGGCTGTTCAGGTCGATCACGGGCAGGCCCATGAAGTCGCTGAAGCGGTGGCCCAGCAGTTCCACCGACGCCACGTCGGGCACCCAGCGGATATCGACCATCTCGTTGCGGAACTGGCGCACCACGTGGGAGAGGTCGCGGCACGCGGCCATGGGCAGCGTAAGCCAGATTTCGCGCACGCCCTGGCAGCGCACCATCGTGTTGATCTCTTCCATCGTACGCAGGCGCTCCACGCCGGCCGGGATGGCGTCGCTGTGCTCGTCGTAGATGCCCACCACGCGATAGCCGGCGGCGCGAATCTGCTGCACGCGCAGGTACATCTCGCGGCCCAGCGGCCCGTAGCCGAAGATCACCACGCGCTTGGCGTTGATGCCCTGCTCGCGCACGTTGGCCAGCATGCGGAACATGATGGCGCGCGAGAGCAGCAGCAGCAGCGTGGAGCTGATGAACCAGCCCATCGACCAGACGCGCGAGACGGCGGCGATCTGGTGGATCAGGAACGCGCCCATCAGCCCGGTGAGGAACACGGTGGCCCACGCGGCGCAGGCGCGCAGCGCCAGCACGGCCTGGCTGCGGCCGCGCCAGGAGCCATACAGGCCGAACGCCGGGAACACGATCAGCGCGCCCAGTGCGCACAGCATCGTCAGGAAGCCGTTCACGGGCGCCGCTTCACGAATGCCGCCCGGAAAATAGATCGCGCCCATGCCGATGCCGGCTGCGGCAATCAGCAGCGCATCGCAGAGTCTGTAGAGATAGTGAAGCGCCGAATTACGCTCGGCCGCGACATTCCAGTTCGACGCCATGACTGCCCCATGACCCTTGCGGGAAACCGTTTCGGCTCATGGTTGCGCAGCGGTCCCACAACGTCTGTTGGGCTTCGCACACAGGTCTGCCCGGGCGCTTGCGCGGGCTATCGGGCATTGCGCTGCAGGGTGGCGGCGTGGATCCACATGCGCGGCAGCGCGGCCCACTCGCCGCGCTGGAAGGGACGGTCGCGGCCCGAAAGCCGCATGGCAAGATCCTGCACGATCACGTGGGTGGCACCGGCCAGCCCTTCCACGGGCAGCACCAGCAGCGACGCCAGCATGGCGCACAGCAGCAACATGGTGCGCGGACCGCGCGGCAGGCCGTGCCGCAGCACGATTGGCAGGCTCACCAGAAAGCCCAGCGCCAGGCCGCCGACCACCTCCGACACCGAATGCGCGTGCAGCGCCAGGCGCGACACGCCCACCGCCAGCGCCAGCAGCACCCCGGCCAGCGCCGCCAGCAGGCTCAAACCCGGGCGCCTGGCCGGCATGGCGACATAGAACACCACGGGCAGGATCGATGCGGCCATCATCGCGTGGCCCGAGAAGCCGGTGAAGTCCAGCCGGGCGCTGCCAATGCCCCAACCCATGAACGCGAGCTTGGACACCAGCACCGTGCCGGCGGCCACGGTGAACGCCAGCAGCCAGTGCCACGCCAGCGCCGCCACGCCGTGCCAGCGCATCCACAGATACAGGAAGCCCGCGCACGGCAGCAGGAAAACGGATTCACCGAAGATCGAGATCAGGGCCCAGGGGTTCATCTGGCAAAGCCATGCGTCGGGTTGCGTGGCGCGCGGCGAGGCGCGCGCAAAGGCATGCGGAAGTGCACGCGGAATATCGTACGGAAAAGCGTCTGCGCTGGCAGCGTACCACCGCGCCGGGGCGGCTCCAATGCATCTCACGCATCGTCATCCATCCCGAAGCATGAGGGCGCGAGCGCGCCGCGCGCCGGCCCCGCGCCATGCGCATGACCGTGGCGGGCGCGCCAGTGCTGGCATGGCGCCTCGCGCGCGCGCATTCCGGCAGGGATGAGATGCGCAGATGACATGCGTCTTCTGGTTGATACTGTCCCGCACGGCGATTCGATAAGGTCAAGGCAATGGTCGCTCACCACGTGGGCGGCCATTTCAAAGCCCGCATGGTCCCCCGGTCGGCGGGCTTCTTTTTTGGCGCCGGCCGGGCAGAGAGGCAACCTCGGAGGGGCGGTCAGGAACCGCCGGATACGTGCGTGCGGGTCAGCGCGATGAACATCGCGCGCGCGGAATCGAGATGCCGGCTGGCCTCGCGCTCGCCAATCTCGCACGCGGCCACGATGGCGGCATCCTCGGTGGCAAAGCGTCGGCCATGCAGCTCGCCCCGATACAACAACGGCCCGCCAATGATGGCGAGCCGTATCTCATAGCAACAAGACCACTTGTCCCGGCTTTCGCGCACGGCGAATCCGTGGACAACCAGAATATCCAGACCGTGTTCCATACGACCCCCTGCCACCTCGCGGCGACCGGCCTCGGATAGGCGCCGGCTTCTGACCGCAAGCACAACCAGCATAGTCGTATCAACGCGTGCGCGCCTTCATCCGATGGCAGTAGACCCATCGGGACTAACCCGCAGCGTCGGCATGAAGCGCGCGGCGGGCGCCGGCGTGGAGGCGGTTTCGGCAAGCGGATGCAGCGCGCGCAGCAGCGACAGCGCGCTGCGCGGAAAACACTGCCCGCCGGCCCACACCAGCGTGGCGGCCGCGCACACCAGTTCCACCGGCGCGGGCACGGCCAGGCAGCCGCTGGCGCCGAGCAAGGCCGCGTGCGCCATCAGCGCGGGATCGAGCGCGTCGGACAGTACCAGCCAGCGCCGGGGCGCCAGCCGCTCCTTCACGCGGTCGAGCAGTGCGCGCGGATCGCCCGAGACGCCGCTGCAATCGACCAGCGCCATGTCCACCGCGCACTCGGGCACGGGTTCCGTGGCGTCGGGATTGTCGATGGAATGCATGCGCAGCGAGGCCGGCTGGTCGTCGAGCAGCCATTCCGGTCCGTGCCAACGCACCGGCGCGGGAATGTCCTGCCCTTCCATGCGCCGCGCAAGGATGCGGCACATCATTTCGTTGCTGGCGATGAGATAGGTCGTCATCTGAATGCCATCCGCGCTTCGTACGCGTGTACCCGCAAGGTGTGGTGCCCCGGCGGAGAGCCCCTGGGTAAGGGACATCGTCTTCTTGTGGAAATGATGGCGTTGGGGTTCGATGCCGAAAGCTTCGCTGTCTTCCGCGGCCGCCCCCCGGCGCCGGACCTGAATTACAAGCTAGCAACCACGGTCGGCCGCCGCCTCGTTCTTTTGGATGAGGGCGGGCCGGCGGATGGCGTAGGCGGACGGGCGCCCGCCACGGGCAGTACGGGAAATACGATGCGGTTATGCGGCCTCACATGCCTCCCGCGCGCTCAACGAAGACATCGAAACATGCGTGGACTTGGCCGGCGTCGGGCCGGGCCAGTTCAGCGTGGCACCGCGTTGCAGCGCCACGTACACGGCCTCGCCCTTGTTGCGCACGTGCAGGCGCTGGTACAGCGTGCACGCGTGGGTCTTGGCGGTGGCCACCGAGATATTCAGCAGGCGGCTGACCGTCTTGATCGGATAGCCGCGCGCCAGCAGTGCCAGCACTTCGTACTGCCGCTCGGTGATATTGAGCAGGTGCGAGCCGGCCGCCGGGGTTTCCAGCACGGCAGTGGCGCCCGGCGCGGGCGCTTGTGCCGAGCCTTGTGCCGAGCCTTGTGCCGCCCCTTGCACGGCCCCTTGCGCCAGCACCTCTGGCCGGTTCACCGGCACCGCGTGCAGCGGCACCACGATCGGCGCGGCATCGTGGCGGGCCGGCGCGCGCGCCACCGTCGGCGACGCTTCCACGGGGCGCGCCGCCGGCAGTTGCGACGGGAAGCACTCGCCGCCGGCCAGTACCAGGCGGATGGCGGCTTCCAGCGCATCGGCGGAACAGCTCTTGCCCAGCAGGCCGCGCACCGCATCGGGCAGGCCGGCCTCCGGCAGCGGCGCCGGCACATGCTCTGCCAGCACCAGCACGCGGCGCGGCTGCAGGCGATGGCACAGGTCCGCCAGCGCCTGCCAGCCCTGCCCGGCTTCGGACGGCAGCCCGAAGATCAGCAGGTCGGCATGGTGCGACCACGGATCGGGGTCATGCAGGCTGGCGGGATCGAGATCGACGAGATCGCCGGGTACGTGTGCTTGTGCCAACAGGTGGCGAAGACCGAGACGCAACAGTGGATGTGGCTCGAGCAACAGAATGGTGGCCATGGCCGCTCACTTCTTATTGGCGCGTCGCCCACACTCCGGCAACTCCTTGAGCGGCGCGCTGATTGGAGACGCTCCGCTTGTGGCGCGGCTGCATTTCCATACGGTCTGCATCAAAACTCCTGAGCCTCCGGCAGCGCTTCCCGTCCTGGCCTGCACCGCCATCGACCCTCCCTCGGAGGATGTCCGACCGCCCCGTTTGCGTATGTAACGCGTTAGATGCCTCTGAACTCTGATTCAAATTAAATCTAATTCTGGTGTTCAGCATAGGCAGCGCCCCGAGTGAATGCAAGGTGATGCTGCAGTGCGGCGGGTTTTCCCTCGGTTGTATGACTATGCCCGACCAGACATATGGCAACTGCCGGCCAGCCCCCGAACGTTTGTTCGCAAGCACCAGAAGTGACGCAAAAATCGCTATGGTGCGCCGCACTAAAGTCGGCGGCTCGCGCGCCGTCAATGCGAGGGCTATCCACCCGCCCCCACCTGGGCCAACCTGAGAGAAGAGTTCTACACATGCTTTCCTCGCTTCGCGCGCGAATCGTGGCCCTATCCGTGGCCATCGTCATCGTGGCGCTGGCAGCCAATGCCATCGTCAACCAGTTCGTGGCCCGTGCCTATAACAACGAAGCCATCGACAACAACCTGGCCGCCGTGCAGACCGGCCATGTGGACGCCATTGCCGCGTGGGTGTCCAGTCATACACAAATGATCGAATCGCTGCAGGACGCGGCCCTGCAGGACGATCCGATTCCCGCCCTGCGCCTGGTGTCCAGCGCGGGCGGCTTCATCAAGACCTATGTGGGCTATCCGGACAAGAGCCATCGATTCTCCGACGCGGCCGGCCTGAAGCCGGATTACGATCCCACCGCGCGGCCCTGGTACAAGGCGGCCGTGGCCGCCGGCAAGCCGATCGTCACGCCACCCTATATTGCTGCCAGCAGCGGCAAGCTCGTGGTGACGTTCGCGGTACCCGTCATGCGCGACGGCGGCGTCAAGGCCGTGATCGGCGGCGACGTGGCCATGGATGCCGTGGTGGCCAACGTGCGCGCGATTCATCCCACGCCGGCAAGCTTCGGCATTCTGGTGGCGCGCGACGGCAGGATCGTGGCGCACCAGGACGACAAGCTGACGCTGAAGCCGATTGCCGAACTGGTGCCGGCGCTGGACGGCGACAAGCTCGGCGCGCTGGTATCGGCCACCACGCCGGTGGATGCCACCATCAATGGCGCCGACAAGCTGCTGCGCGGCCGCGAAATCGCCGGCACCGACTGGGTGGCGGTGATCGCGCTGGACAAGCGCGAGGCCACGGCCGGCATGCGCTCGGTGCTGATCGCGTCGATGATCTCGCTGGTGATCGTGGCGTGCGCGGCGGCTGCCATCGTGGCGGGCGTGACGGCGGTATCGTTCCGCCGGCTCTCGGGCATCCGCGACGCCATGGTGGCGATCGGCTCCGGCGACGGCGACCTGACGCGCCGCCTGCCGGCCCAGGGCACCGACGAGGTGGCGCAGATCGCGCGCGCGTTCAACGCCTTCGCCGACAAGCTCGTGCACGTCATGCGCCAGATCCGCGATGCGAGCGAATCGGTGCACGTGGCCGCCAACGAAATCGCGGAAGGCAATGCCGACCTCTCGCGGCGCACGGAGTCGGCCGCGGCCAGCCTCGAGCAGACCGCCGCCTCGATGGAACAGATCACCGCGACGGTGGGCCAGTCGGAAAGCTCGGCACGCCAGGCCGACGAGACTGCCACCCAGGCCCAGCAGGTGGCCACCGATGGCGGCAGTGCCATTGCCGGTGCCATCGAGACCATGGGCGATATCGAGCGCGCGGCGGTGAAGGTGTCCGACATCATCGGCGTGATCGAGGGCATCGCGTTCCAGACCAATATCCTGGCGCTCAACGCGGCCGTGGAAGCGGCGCGCGCCGGCGAACAGGGCCGCGGCTTCGCGGTGGTGGCGGGCGAGGTGCGCGCGCTGGCCCAGCGCAGCTCGCAGGCGGCCAAGGAAATCAAGACGCTGATCGAAGCGACGGTAGGCAGCGTCAACGCCGGTTCGGGCCAGGTGCGCCTGAGCGGCGAGACGATGCGCGAGATCGTGGGCAATGTGGGCCGCGTGACGCAGATCATCTCCGAGATCACCAGCGCCGCGCGCGAGCAGACGCGGGGCATCCAGGAAGTGAACATCGCGGTGGGCCAGCTCGATCAGATGGTGCAGCAGAACGCCGCGCTGGTGGAGCAGTCGACGGCCGCCGCCGCCGCGCTGCAAGGTCAGGCGTCCACGCTGGCCAACGTCGTGCGCACCTTCCGCCTGGACTGACGGCGCGGCGCGTCAATTCAATTATTTTGAACAACTATGACAGCGATAGGCCACTTTCTCCGGGTGGCCGACCGCTATAGTTCTGTTCATGGACAGCGCAGCAACGCAGCAACGAAGCGGAAAGCGACGTAAGCGGCAGAGCCGGGCGGTCCGATAAACCTCAAACTAATTGAATACCCTTTTACTTTCCGGAGAA